>VTLG01005716.1_pt1 | contig 50830 bp, 43 predicted proteins | sample 4694571 | NCBI WGS metagenome assembly VTLG01 (sample SAMN12604809, study PRJNA352737) | marine metagenome | biome: ENVO:00000447; feature: ENVO:00000209|ENVO:00000569|ENVO:01000036; material: ENVO:00002151; isolation source: viral sequences binned using virsorter ... | reverse complement strand
TAACGACATACTTGCAGAATATCGCTTTTATCAAACAATATCAAAAGTAAAAGACGAAATAGTTGAGCATATACTCTATAGCTATTTAAACAGACAACTTTATCTACAAGGTAAAGGTTTTAATTATTTAGCTGCAATGATTATAAATCATAATAAAAATAGAGATGTAATAAGTAAAAACGAATTATTGATGAGAGGTAAAACTCCATCAGTAGTTAAAATAAAGGAGGACTAATGTTAAGAGATACATTATTTCCAGTAAAAGAAGTACCAGCAATAGGAAAATTTCCTAAAAACATGAATTATACAGATGAGGAAACTAAAACAACAGGATGGAAATTTATATTAAGAGAAGATACTGGTCAGATACTTAGCTGTATGACAAATGAATATAAAATGGTAACAAATAAACAGATTATAGATATTGCTAAACCAGTATTAAAAAAGCATAAAGCAGAATTAGTAGAAGCAGTTTCATTAGGTGATGGTCAAAAAACAGTATGGAAATGGAGAATCCCAGATTATACTATTAAAATAGCTGAAGGTGATGATTTGAATCCAGAAATTATAATTAAGAACAGTTATGACGGAAGTCTACAGGTTCATATTTTAGCTGGAGCATTCAGATTAGTTTGCAGTAATGGAATGGTAATAGGTATAACACTTGGACAGAAAAATTATAGACATAGTGTAAATAATATAAATCTAAATAAAGATAAAATAGAAAGTGTTATAGAGAAAACAATAAATCATACAATGGATGTTGGTAAAGAATTTGAAATTCTTGCAAATACTAAATTAAATGAAAAGGATATTATAAAACTCGTAGAGTTGTTTCCATTTCAAATGTCTGAATATCTTGTTCAGTATTTAGTAGCAAACAAACCATCAAACTATTGGGATTTACTTAATACAAGTACATATCTATCTACTCATAAAATGAAAAGAGAATACCAATCAACTCACAAACTAGAAACAGATATATATCCTAAAATCAAAAAGTGGGCAGAAACTGCCGCTAAAGCATAACCTAATACGAGAAGAGTAACACTAAGTCGCGCGGATATGTAGTGTGAAAAAGGTCAGACCTCTCTTCTCATATTTTAATTAAAGGAGGTTTAAATGCCTAAAACATATTATTGTGAAAAACAAATTAAAGAAGCTGTTGATATTGTAATAGGAGATGATGGATTTAGAAGTAAAGAAGTTATTGAAGTATTAAAAGCAGAATTTAATGAACATTTAGAATCACTTGCAGACGGATATGTACAATCATTGGTGGATAAAGCAAGGTGTAAATAATGCCAGACCCAAGATGGTTTCAATGTCCAGTTTTAATACCTTATATGGGTGGAAAATTTGAATTAAGCAGAAAATTAATACCTATGATACCAAGACATGACAGATATATAGAGCCATTTGTTGGTGGAGGAAGTATGTTTTTCAGAAAAAAGAAAGTAGACATAAATATTATAAATGATAAACATAATGATTTAGTAAATCTCTATCTATCTGTAATGAATTCTTATGACTTATTTGTATCTAATTGTGAAGCTCTGTTAAAGAGCCGAACACTATATGATGCATTTAAAGAGGATTTAAAAACAGAAATAACATATAAAGATATGCCAGATTCCTCTAGAGCATCTAAATATTATTATATAATTAAAAATGCATTCAATAATAATTATCATAATCCAATGGCAAAAGAAAGTGATTGGAATAGTGAGATGTATATGTCTTTAAAAGATAGTAAGAAAAAACTTGAAAATACAATGATTGAAAATAAAGATTTCAGAGAACTATTTGAAAAATATCCAACAAGAAAGTCTGATTTTTGGTACTTTGACCCTCCTTATGTAATTGCTGGAGAAAGAGGTGACTATTATCTACATAATCTGGATAATAAAGACCATATAGATTTATATGAGGTAGCAAATCAAATTGATAAAGAAGGTGGTAAATTTATGATTTCTTATGATGACCATGAATTAGTTAATAATTTATATAAAGATTACGAAATAGTAAAAATACCTATAAAATATGCAGGACAAACAACAGGAAATGATTATAAAAACGAATTAGTAATAACTAATTATAAACCAAATGTCCAAATGGGCATTTTCTAAGGAGAAATTATGGAAACACCAATAAGAATGTATCCTCACGCAACTGAAGCAGAGGAAGCTGTATTAGGTTCTATCTTAGTTGATGGAAGCAGTGTATTTGAAAAATGTAATGCTTGGATAAGAAATGAAGATGCTTTCTATCATAGTAACAATAAAGTTATATGGAGAATATTCTTAGAAATGCATAAAAAAGGCGAAACTATAGATATGGTAACTGTCGGTGATAAAATTAATAATATAAATGATGATAAGAAAAATGAAGGACTTTCCCTATACTATATATCTGGATTACCAGATAAAGTTCCAACAACATCAAATGCAGAAAATTATGCAAGAATAATATGGGAAAAGTATATTAAGAGAGAATCAATAAAATCAGCATATGAATTGTATAATACAAGTTTTGATAATCAAGAAGAACAAGTAGAAACTATGTTACATAACCATGCAATGTTAGTAAGTGAATTACTTGAAATTGCACCAAGTAGAAAGAAAGAAATTAGTGCAGTAATAAGTGAGACTATAGATACACTAAAGACAGGAAAGAATATAATTCAATTTGGTTATCCTCAATTAGACAACATAGCTGGTGGTATGACTAGAAAGGAACTAACAGTTATAGGTGGAAGACCTGGACATGGAAAAACTACATTAACTATTAATATTGTTAGGAGTTTGCTTAAACAGGGATATAAAGTAATGTTGTTTAATAGAGAAATGAGTAATGTAGAAGTTATAAAGAAATTTATGATAATGGAAAGTCGTGATTTAAATTATGAAGATTTAAGAGTTGGTGATATAAAAGAAGGAAGAATTCAAGCAATTGAAATAATGGCTGATGAATTAAAAGAAAATCTACAAAATTTAATTATGTATGACGAAATAAGAAACCTTGATGATGCTATGAGAGAAATTCAAAGAGAAAAACCAGATGTAGTAGTTGATGATTATATACAGCTTATAAAAGTTGAGGGTAGACGTTCAAAAGACAGAAGATTTGAAATTGAAGATATACTAACAGAATATAAATGGGTTTGTAAAAAAGAAAATTGTGCAGGTATTTTAGTTTCACAATTAAATAGAGAGATAGAAAAACGAATAGAACCTAGACCTAGATTGGCAGATTTTGCTGAAAGTGGTACAATAGAACAAACTGCAGAAACTGCGTTACTTGTATTTTATGGACATAATTTTAATGATGATAAATATGACAGATTTGAAATTGAAATAATATGTGATAAAGCACGATATGGAAGAGTTGGAACATATGTAATGGGTTTTAATGGAAGTAAATGTAAATTTTATGGAAGTAGAGAAGAAGCAGAACAAGATATAATTTCAAAAAATACAACAAAGATTTCAAAAGAACGAAGTCTAGCAGAAACAATGGATTTTTAATTATGATAATAGGAATTGACCCAGGAAAAAGTGGTGGCATAGCAATTATAAACAGAAATAAAAAAGGGGCAATTAAATGCATTCATGCATTTGGTTGTCCCGAAGATATAATTGAAATGAATGAATTAATAAAGAAAGCTAAAAAATCACAATCATATAAAAGTATAGTATGTTATTTAGAACAAGTATGGGCATTTCCTACAGATGGGAGAAGTTCTGTGTTTAAGTTTGGAATGAATTATGGTATATGGCAAGGAATTCTTTGTGCTAATCAGATTCATACAAAATTAATAACACCAAAAAAATGGCAATCTTACTTTGGTACATTACCAAAGACTAAACAAGAAAGGAAAAAAGAGTTGAAAAAGATAGCTTCAGAACAAAGTGGTATTAAAGCTACTTTAAAAACAGCAGATGCAATATGCATAGCTTTATATGGAATTTATGATGATACTCAATGATAATCTTAATGCAGCAAGTATTTGTGAAAATATACCAGAAACAGTTTGTTCAGAAAATATTGCTTTTGGAAAGTTTTCTTGGAATGATAAAGTACATTACGGAATAATAATATTTATACCTGTAGACAGAGTACGTACAAACATAGGTGTTGTACAAACTCCTCAAGTGTAACTCCAGTGGTAGGCTAAGAACTATATTCTAGTAACACTTTTAAGTGCTGCTTTTCTTTCTTCATCAGATAGTGGTGTAGTTCTTGGTCTACCTCTTTTCTTAATAGTTACTCCAAGTGAAGGATGTATATTACGACCCATCCACTGTTTAGCCATCCTTCTTATATCTCTTATATCTCTATCTGGAAATAATCCTAATTCCATTCTAGCTGCATCTATTATACCTCTTTGATAAAATAAAGGAGCAGTATAATTCCATGTACGAGCAAGTTGTGCATTTACAAGAGACATTAATTTAAATCTTTTATTTGTTTGTTCTTCTGGAATAAAATCTATATCCTTTAAATAATCACTATGTTTTGTTTCATCCATGAAAAAATGGTCTTGTAGTTCATTTAAAGAAAGTAGAAAATTAACATTTGGTCCAAGAAAATAAAATCCACCTTGACCAAAAGTTTTTTTATCTAATTCTTCCATTTCTTCTTTGTTATCTCTATCTGCACTTAGATATTTATAAGCAGTTTCAGCTGTTTCTATTACATCATTTTGGAACAAACCTGATAACTTAGTGTTTAATAAAGGAGCAAACACACCTCCAATCATTGCAGATGTCATTCCAAATCTCATTAATCTCCATGTTTCCTGTCCAGTAAAATCACCTGCTCTTAAAGCTATGCCTGCATCATCAATCCATTTATACATCATATCAAATAATGAAAATCTATAATGCATAAACTGTCCAAGAAATTGTCCAGGACCAGTTTGAAGTCCTTTTGCTTTTGCCCACTTTGCATATTCATAATGTATATCTAAAGTAGCATTATAAGCCATTTTACCAGCTTCATTTGCTTTCCATTCATTAATTGCTTTGGGGTCTGTCTTTCCACTTTGTTTTTGAAGCCATTCTGGACTCATTTTACCTAAATTTTGATGTACTAATGCAAATGCTACTTTAAATGTATTGGTTCTATTCCAATCCTCAACAAGTCTATGCATAAAAGCAGATTTTTCAGCAATTTTTGATGTTGTTTGTGCTAATGATTTAGAAGGAGTAGCAGTATCTCTTACTATTTCTCCATTTTTAGTTACTTTTAATCCATAATCAGCTATAAAACTCTCACCTAATGCTCCTCTTGATGCTTCTGTTATACCAGTACCTTCACCACCAGTTAATGAATCTAATAGTTTATGTCTAACATTCTTACCAGAAAACCAAAGTAAACCATATTCCTTTAACTTCCTATTTACTAACTCAACATTTTGTTCAGCACCACCAACTTTAGTATAATATGCATTAGCTTCAGATACACCGCCAATACCAAAATTATGAATTTCATGAATTCTTTGGGTTGCATTTCTTGCTGCACTTCTAATATTGCCACCAAGTAACCTAAAATAAGTTAAAGAAGTCATAAATCTCATTAAATTATTTCTAGTAGTATCTCTATAGGGGTCAATATTATGTAATGTATTATATACATCATGAGTCATTTTTAACATATTCTCTAACATTTCAACAGAATTTTTATTCCCACTTTGTTTAGCTATTTCTAAATGATTATTTGTTAAATCTGAATATGCTCTTCTAAATGTATCTTTAATGTGAGTCTTATAATTAAAAATAGATACATCACTTACATATTTTTTAAAAAAGAAAAAGGGGTCAACATGATATATTGTATCATATCCCTCATTTCTTTTTTCAATTCTTCTAATAATATTATCTAAAGAACCTAATTCTGTTTCTATTGTTTTATTCAAGTCAGCAATACTTTCACCATCACCTCCTTTAAATATTTTTTCAGCTGTATATAACATTTTTGGTATACCAAGTACATAATGTGGCATATATTGTCTATATCTTACATAAAGTTGTCCTTTAGAATCTCTTGCCATATATGAATTCTTTTCCTCAACAGTAAATCCATATTTTAATATATCTGCATCTGCTTTAAATTTTTCACCTGGAATAGTATTTCCTTCTTTATCTATAACTTCTTGAAATTTAATTGCCCTAATACGACTTTGCATTCTTTCAACAAGTTTTTCATTTCTAGCGTTACCTTTAGCAAGAGTAACAATTTTTTCCATTCCCCTAACAAGAGACTTTGCAGAACTAGTTCTTAATTCTCTCCAATGACCCATAATCTTGTGCATATTAGCTTTTGACTTCCTACTAGGTAATTCATCTAATGTGTTTATATCTGCACCTTGTAGGGCTTTCATAAGTCCAATGTAAGCTTTACCAGAACCTTTTTTTAGAAAGTTAAGCTTTTGTAATTGATATTTGTTTATATTCTTTAAATCACCAATTACTTCTGCTTCATCTAAAGCTTTTTCAATTCTTGAATATTCTTTTGTATTTGAACCTAATTCAGTTGCTATATCTTTAAAAGTTGATAACATAGAATTAACTCTTTTATTACCAGCAAATGTATTTTTTCTAAAGAAACTAGTTTCATAAATCATTTCTTGTTGAAATTTTTGCAATTCTGGTAACTTTTTCAAAACAGTACGTGGCAATTTGAAAAAAGATGAAATCCAACCATCCGTTTGCCCTAAATTCTTATTAAATCTATTTATTCTCATTTTAAATTTTCTTGCATCTATCATAGTTGGAGACCAAGTTCCAGGGTCAAATGGCATACCAGTTGCTTTATAATATAAAAAATCAAATGTATTCATATCATTATAACCAGTATCTTTTATATTTTTCCAAAAACCAGTATGAAATTTATTGGCAATGTCTTCAAATTCTTTTGCAACTTGTTGTTTTTGCTCAACAGTTAGTTTATCTGCAGCTTTTCTTTTTTTATCAAGAACTGTGGATTTACATAAAAGATAATTCATATTATTACTTTGTATAACATTTAAATGCTTTTTTTACGAAGGATGGTACTGATTCTTTGACAGTACCACCTGTTCCATAGTTACGTGTGTCAGATGTACGTAGAGAATTTGTTGTAAGGATTTCAGTATTATATGTTTTCCCAGTATCAGTCTCAAAATTTGTAGTAACCATTTGTCTATCCACTGGGACACCAGCTTGCTCTAATATCTTACTTGCTTTATATAAAGTAGCACTATCTAAAAGTCTGTCACCAGAAAAATACTCAATCATAATTTCAGCAGCTTTTCTTGCATTTGCACTTTCATGACTTAATGCTTCAAAAACACCAATTCCAATTTCTGCATCTTTAGCTATATGACCAAAACTTAAATCCGATGGATGATTCATACTTCTTTGTCTCATATGAATATCATTAGCACCTTTAGTCATAATATCATAATGACCCATTTTTTTCAATGTTGTAATATTTTCTAATATTCTTTCTGCTGTACTTTTTGACATAGGAGCATCTTTTAAAGATTGATTTGCAACTTGAGATAAGAAATGGTATATGACTTTTGAATGCCTATTTTCAATAAATTTTGGTCCAAATTTAGCTCCAGGACCAACAGCACCCTTAAAAGGTGTATAAGCTGTTACATTTTTATCTATTGATGGAGATAACATATTTGCTACTAATGCTTCTTGCATAGCAGGATTATTTCTTATATATTCTTTTTCAAAAAGTTCTATAAGTTTTGACATTCTTTTCATTGCATATTCTTCCAAAGAATATTTAGATTTATCTGTTCTACCTGTCCATTCATCTCTAACTTGGTCAGCATAATTTCTTAAATCATGAGACAATTGTCTTCTTGCTAAAATAGGAACATCTGTTGATTTACCATGTTCATCTACATATCTCCATTTTGAATCTGGGCTAAACATTTTATAAGAAACTTCCAATCCAAGATGGTCATCACCTCTCATCAATTCAAATCTTTTTCCATTTAACAGTAAAGTAGCATTTTTATATATTATATTTTGATTTCTTTTATCTGGCATTACTACTTCGCTAATTTTACCATTTTTATTTCTAATAACAACTGGTCTGTCGTTTCTATTATGCCACTTACCTTCATCAAGAAAATTAAATTCTTCTCCAACTGGATTTTTTAACTTAAAAATATCTTCATCTGGACTTCTTTTATATGCTAAAACTTCTTCAAGTTCTCTTTTTATTTCCATTGCTCTATCACGTTTATTTTGTAGAACTTTATAATTACGATTTTCTCTTATAGAGCCAGTTTTATCAAATTTATCCATATTAGCTAATTCAAAATCAAGATATGAAATTCTAGAAACTATATCTTCAAATTCTATAGCTTTAGCATCGTCACGTACTAATTGAGTAAATGCTTTTTGCTTAATTGTATTAAGAAATAATGCTTGTTCCTTTGTATCAATACGAGTTTTATCAAAACCATATTCTATATATGAAATAAGATTTTGCACAGCAGATTGAGATTCATCTCCCTTACCAGTTAATTTACCTCTTATGCTGTATATTGACCTCATAGCAAAATCATAAGGATTAGAAGAATTAACACCAAAATAAATATTAGCTTTATCTAAACCATCACTTATATCTATTTTCCACTTTTTATCTCCTCTAAATTTAACAAAATCTTTATTAAGACCGTACATTAAATTTCTAAATGTAAAATGATAATCTTCAATTGTTGCCTTTATTTCTGCACCAGTTTCATCTGGAGCAGTACCTTTGTTCATTCTTAAATATTTATTAATTGGTTGTAAAAAATGCTGTATAATAGCATCCCTTGGACCACTCAATTCATTTACAGTTAGATTAGGTAAATCTCTATACTCCCCAGTTTTAGTATCTTTCGTACCAACTTTAAATAATCCATTTGGTCCAAAGTATATTTGCCATTGTATTTCATTAATATTATCGAGCAATCTTGTTGGTTGATTTACATACATATCTAAGAATTTTTTTGTAACAGTAGATACATACTCAGTAGAATTAACATACGAAGCATTTAAATCATTCACTCTGACAATAAGTCTTTTTGTGGGGTCGATGGTCTTATCTAAAAATGTTAATACATCTGTACCTTTAGCATCTTTTGTGGGTTCTCCCTCTGCTCCTCTAAATATATTAGCCATATACGTCATCGTTTGATGCATCTTAACAAATCTTCCTCTAGCAGCATCTATATTATTTATTGCTTCTTTATGAGCAGAATCTGACCAAAGTCGTTCATAGGTTTGACTGTTAGCTTCATCAAGAAACATTTTACTTATTATATCCCTATCAGCTGTTGTCTCATAACCAGCTAATCTACCAACCTCTGACCAGAATTTATGTGGAGCAGAACCAAATACCATTGACTTATCCATATCAAAATCCGCATCTTGAGCATGTATTACATCAATAAAATTCATACTACTTAAATTTCCACTTTTTTGGTCATGACTAACATTAATTATTTTTTGACTATCCCTAAAAGATTTCAATCTAGTAATAATCAAATCTCCCATTTGATTTCTAGGTTGTCTACTGTTTATTGTAGCTATACCAAGTTCATTATGTGGGATATTATTAGCATCTCGATATTCATGTACTTTATACATCATTTGACCATAAGTATTACCTTCTTCATAAAGAGCATCAATTTCTTTTTGTCTTTCTAATGCCATTTCAAATTGTCCCTTATTAAGTTTTCTATCTAGTTTTGGTGTAAACTTCTTATCAGTTTTACTATTAAGATAACTTAAATTTCTATAATTTCCATCCTTATCAATCCCGATTCCTTCAATTATAAATATATCACCACCTGATTCATCTTTTATAAAATATCCATCTGCTATTCTCTGCTTTCCAGTCTTTTCTGAATTAAATGCATAGGGTAATCTCTGTACAATAACGCTACCAATATCTGCCCTACCTCCTTCTCCACCAAAAGGTTTATATTTCATATTTACAAATTCATATGATGGTAAAAATTCACCAAAATATGTTAAAACTTTTCTATCTCCACCAAAAATACCACCAAGTATATCATCCTTTTGTTTAATACTTTTTCTAATTGAAAATTCTAAAAAGTTATTGCCTTTTTTGTCATATCCAGAAAAATCACCAGACATTACATCATAAGTACCTTCATCTACTCTGCCACCTGCTATAGCTCCATTATTCAATAAATAGGGTATAATTCTTTCATCAATAGATTCTCTCATCCATTTATCTGTTATAAAACCATCATACCTCATAACATAATCTAAACCTGTATTGATAAATTGCATATCACCTCGATTAGATGAATCTCCAAGCATTTCTCTCGCTAACTTAGTTGAATAATATATGTTATTATGACTTTCTGTAAAAGTTGTATTAACCTGTCTAAGTTTCTGGTCTAATCCTATCCAATCCTTTATTCCATTACTATCCCTCATATGAACACCTAAATTAGCACTAACCATTGGTTTATGACCCTTTCCAACAGAAAACATATTTATAGATGAAAATGGTATATGAGATATATGATTGTTTATATCACCTCCATCATAAATAAGATTGCCTGGTTTTCCAAGCCATTCTACTATATTAGCTATTCCCTCTGATGTATTTACATCTACTGGCTTTATTGAAGCATAAGTATTACTACCATTTGGGTTATATTCATCTATATCTGAATTAGTCCAATCCAAACCTTTATTATTTTTAAATTCATTGATTTTATTAGCAGATTTAAAAGTAATAGCATCTACTTTAAGGGCTTCAAGCAATTGATTAAACTCTGGTCTATGTTTAAATGCAGTCTTTGCATAAAAAACTCTTGCCCTTCCATAGTTATTACTCTTTCTATTTCTATTAACAGAAACATGATTAACACTTGGTTTTATCCCACCAGCATGTATTGTTTTGACATTTCCATTCCCATCAAATGTTATCATTCTATCATTAGCTGCAGCCATCATAGCAAGAGAAGAAACATAAGAATTTTCTGTCATTAAGAACTCACCATCAACAATAGATTTCCTTAACTCACCAATAAGTTCAATATTATATTTTATCTCTTTATCTGTTAAATTTGGATTATGCTTTTTAAGAAAAACTTCAGCTCTTAATTGAGAATCAAAAATATTTCTACCATCAGGATTATTATGAAATCTTTCTATTTCATCTGCTATAGATAAAACTTTCAACTTTCTATATTTACCATCTTTATCTGGAGTTATCCAAGGCTTAACATAGTCATATAATTGTTTATAATGACCCCCATCTGGACTTTCATCAGCTAAATATTTTAATGTATCATGTTTTCTTCTTAAATTTTGAGGACTTCCAATAAAACCATTTTTTGGCTCTGCTGTTTTCAAATACTTCCAAAGTTTATCAAGAGCTTTTGAATCTGTCATATCATAAGCACCATAAGTAAAACCAGCACTTGCTTTATCAAATATATGAGGAGCATCTAATAATATTCTTGTTATCCTAACAGCATTAGCAATATCAACATCTGTCAAATTGTTACTATGAACTCTATTTAATAAATCCTGTAGAATAGGACTTATTCTTCCATTTGTCGTCTTCATAGCCTCAATTGTTTCAAACATTTCACCACCTTTTTTATATTGCGTTAGTATACTATCGATTAATGGTGATTTAGGGTCTACTCTGACTAAAATAGCTGTACTCTCATCAAGTTCAACCATTCTAAATTGATTTTGTTTTCCATGTGGCATCATATTACCAAAATTTTCTGTATCAACGCTCTTAGTTTTATAGACATAATCACGTAAACCAATCTTGTAGTCAACATTAATATCTCGTAAATGACCATTTATATCATCTTTTAAATATTTTGGAAAATTTCTTACTCTTTTGCCATCAGTACTTAAATTTGTATTAGATAACAAAACTATAGCATTAGTACCATCTGCTAATCTATCAATAATACCATTTACACCTCTGTCTCTTGTATGAGCCATTATTTTTGTACCAGCAACAAATCTACCTCCACCTAAATATTGATATTCAGTTATAGGCACAGATGATGTACCAGCAGTAACAATAGCATCTATATCAGCTTTTATATCTTCATCGCTTATAGATTTAGCTTTTTTTATACCTTCTGCTACTTGAAAATCTCTATTTTGTGTTGCTAATAAATATAATGGTTTTAAAATTACATCTCTAAAGGCATCTGGAGACAATTCTCCATCTCCAGTAGCTTCAATCAGTTTATGTAAATCCCGTCTACCCTCAGGTGTCATTGTTAAACGACTCTCAGATTCTAATTTTTTCCATACAGCTTTAGCACGATAAGCATCTATAGTTGGACTACGATGCATAAAAAGAATACTACCAATATCTTCACCAGACATACCATACTTTAAAGCAAATTGAGCAGTAGAAACGCGAATAGTTTCTGAAGCAACATCTCTGTCTGGAACATGTGTCGCATCCATTATATCTGTAACTCTTTCTGATACTAATGATTCTGTATATCCAGACTTAATAGAATCATTATTTATTCTTTCATGAAGTTCAAGTAATTTAACAAAATATTCACTTGCCCTATCAGTTGTTTTAGCATTAGTTATTGCATCAATCAAATCTTTATACTCAACATCTCTTGATAACAATGAATGTAAAAATGGTCTATTTGCTCCTTGATGAGCAGCTTTAACAGTATTAACAAGATTTTGAAATGATTGTCCTTGCCTGTCAAGTTCTCTAATTTTTTTATCTAATGCATCATCCTTGTCCTTAGACCTTTTTGACATAGAATACATTTCTTCTGCTAAAATTTTAAAGTGGTCTCCAGCAACTTCAGCACTATCAACTATTTCTTTTAATCTATCTTGACCTCTACTAATAAAATCTGAAATAGAATCAGTTCTTATATTATTTAATGCTTCAAGCCAATCACCTTCTTTAGATTCATTAACTCTTTTAGAAATCTTTATTAAAGAAAATTTACTACCTTCTATTGCATCAATTATTTCTCCATAAAATCCTATTAATTCTTTTCTATGTTCCGCACCAGAAATTTTTAAGGCATTCAAATGATTACCCATAGTAATATAGTCTGGAATTACAGTTACACCATTTTTTGTTTCAAATTGTTCTGAATTCATCAAGCCAAGTATTCCAGATTTTACATTATGCTTGTCTCCCTGTACATTTGTAAGATTAAGTTGGTCAATAGAGTGGTCAACTAGTTTTCTCTTTAAAAATTTATAAGCATCAGGGCGACTTATAATATCACCTAATTGTTTTTCAAAATTTGTTTTAAGTGTTGCAGCATCATTATAACTAATAGGAACACTATCATTTCTCTTGGAATTACTAATTTTACCAACTAAAGAATGTAATTTATGAGTAAAAGAAAGAACGTCAGTATATTCTTTACTTTCTAAAGCTGTGTCTGTAGTTTCCTCAATATCCGCAGTTTTTTTACCAGACAATATATTCATCATCTCTTGTCTTAATTTATCATATTCAGCTTGGTCTAAAGTATGTTTTGAATCACCAGTTAAAAGAGCAACAGTATCTTCTGCTTGCCTTTTTTGATTTAAAATATCATATGATTTATACCAAGCGGTATGGTTAATAATATTTATATCCTTACTGTGGTCATTTGCCCAATTTTTTCCATATAACCAAGTATGTAAAGCATCTACTGTTTCATCATAATATTTACCAGCTTGTTGTCTACTTTCTAATGTTGTACTTTCATGGTCAACTTTTTCTTCTCTTGTCTGTCTAAGTCTTTTAGCACTTTCTAAATCTTTTACAGCACTTTGAAATGCATTTTGAACATCTAATTTCTTACTTAATGGTTCGATACCACTAAAATTAAAGTCTACTTTAGGGACTTCTAATACACCATTATTTTCAATAGGAATAACACCAAAAGCTTCATAAACATTTGCTACAAATGATTGTATTTTATTGATTGGTTCTATAGTTGTATTTTTAAGATTCCCCATATGCCAATCTGCTAAATCTTTTTGAGGATTAGTTGAACTTAATTCTCTCTCACCAAATTTAATTTTAGATAATTTATTGACAATAGTATTTGCCTGCTCTTGAGTATAATAATTAAATTCCATATCTCTGCCATCAAAAGACAAATCTCTATAAAATCTCATAATTGCTTGTGCTTTTACAATTTTATCTCTGTAAGCACGTTTTTCATTTACATTTTGACTAGGTCTTTCACCAAAAGTATCTAACATATATTCTGTAGCTGCTTTATCAAAATGAGCTTTTTCTTGGTCACCAACCTTAGAAGCTAATTTATCCTGAGTAGTAATAATCTTTTTAATTTCTTTTATCGCAGGAGTACTATCTAACATATAGTTTCTTATACTATTTTCATTTGCACTTATTAAATCTTCTATCTTACCTCCATATTCATTCAAATACCTATTCATCGAATTAACATTATTTAAACCCATTGCTCTCATTCCGCCAATAGTCTGAGCAAGCATATCGCCTTTTTGAGAAGCATAATCTCTAATTTTACCAGTTTCAAATCCCATCATTTTGTCAGAGGTATGAAATGAATGAGGTTTCCTTGTAAAGAACATTGCAGTAAATATATTAGATATTCTTTCTTCAGGTGTTGCTCCAAATGCATGTTCAATATTTTCAACACCATGTTCTTTAACCATCTCAAAAATACCAGCAGAATGCATAGCAACAGTACCCATAGCCATTCTAGGTAAGCTATATAGTATTTCTGCTCCAAATTCTCTTGCCCATAAAGCTGGGGCATTTAAAACAAAATCTTTTCTTGCTGTGTTAAGAAATTTTCTCATATCATCTGCATCAGCAGTCTTTTCCCAACCATTTCGATTCCATCTACTAATACCAGCTTTATCACTTATCTTTTTATTAATCTCTCCTTTAGACAACTTATTAAGAAATTTTATATTTGTTCTAAGTGCATCTTTATCCATAGTGGTAACAGGTTTTAAGTTTTTAACCATTCCAAATAAAGTATTCTTAGTATTCTTTAAAATACTTTGTTGAGAACCACCCTTAATAAATTTAACTGGACCAATAAGTGATAGTATAGCACCTTCATGCAAGGCATCAGATAATATCTTATTTGCATAACTTTCTGGTTCCTGATAACCATAATTCTTATGAATTGCAGATGATGCAGAACCTCTCATAGTACCAATTGTCAAACCTAAAATAGCATCATATCCCATTGCTCCAGCAATTAGACCAACTTTAGGACTACTTTTAAAAGCACTTGCCCCTAATCCAAATAATATTTGTTGTGCTTGTTGTGGATTATTCTTAGTAACAATATCAAATACCTCTGAAGATAAACCAGCTAATAAATCTCCATCCTTCATAGCAGTTAAACTTCTAATACTATTAGATATTTCCCCTTTTGCAGTTTCCTCAAAGACCTCATTACCAAATGTTCTCATATTATGAGCAAACGAATCTTTTGAAATACTCTCAAATCCTTTTTCAGCAATCTCTTTAAATTCTTGTTTTCCTAAAGCTTTTATACCTTGTGATTCTGTTATGTTAGATGTAGCTTTTTTAACAAAGTACTCTTCTATTTCTCTACCAGCCTTGTTTCTCATAAGTCTAGTACCAGCATTACCTATTTTAGATACACCAGTAATAGCCTTACCTGTAATTGCGCCACCTACTACAAATGTTGGAATTGTACCAAGAATTGCGCCAAGAGTATAACCTACTTGACCTAAAGTACCTAATTCACCAAAATCTCCCTCATAAGAATCTGGTAGAATTCCACCAATAGAAGTGAAAGCTTTCTCCATTCTATCTCTAGAAGCTTTAAGCTCTTCTTCAGAAATTTCACCCTTTTGATATTTCTTTTCAGCAACAGCCTCTTCTGCTATATCAGAAAATTCAAGTGTCCCTAAACTTAAAGCCTCAGATGCTCCCCATACAAACTGCCCAAGACCTTCGTATAAACTTTGAACACCAAACTCTTTTTTCTCTAATGTATTTCTAGGGTCAACCCATAAAGATTCATCAAATGATGCGCGAGAATTGTCTACATCTTCTTGTATACTTGTCCCTGGAAGGTCAAATTTAGGCATTATATATTACCTTGTTACTATTGTGCCATAGATTCTGAAATTTTGTCTTCTGTAGATTTTGGACCTCTAATTATTCTATCTATTTCAGCACCCATTTTTGGATAATCTTCTATAATTTTTATTATATCGGCAGCAAGCCATATGTAACCACCTAATCCAATTAAAGATGAAACAACCTCTGGAAATGCTACAGCAGATGTACTTGCAACTAACTTAGCAGCTAACATAGGAAACCTACCTGTCCCAGCCAAATACTTTCCAAGTTTAAATGCTGTTGAAGGATTCTTAACTAATTTTTTTACAAGTGAATCCCATTTTCTAGCAGCTGGAGCTGATAAACCTTTTTTCAATTTTGTCTTTAATCTTCTATCATATTTTTTCATTTTTTCAGCTACTTGCTCGTTAGTCCTTCGTTTTATTTCATCACTTACCATACCTTTAGTAAGATGTGGTTGCCTTTTTCCCATTGCTTTCGCCTCTGCTCTTACTGCTGGCGCAACTTTACTTCTAATACCATCTTCCATCCTTTTTCGTACTGCTTCTACCTTACCATGAAATCTGCCATCTGCTATTCGAGAACTGTAATCTGCCCATAAAGTATTATTAAGAACATCAATGCCCTTATTAATTGCAGCACCAGCACCTAAAAAAGCAGCACCAGCCGCAGCACCTCCAATAGCTCTCTGTCTAGGCTCATTAAAACCACCAGTTTCAGCAAGAGATAGTCCAGCATCATACGCCAATTCTGACAGTTCATATTTAATTTTAATTTGACCCCCACCAAAACGACCTGGAGAAGCTAAAGAACCAAATAATTTTGGTGCTGCTTTATAACCAGCTACACCAACTCCAGTACCAGTTAATGTTGGAAGAAGCCAATCTTGTTCCTTGACATCTGAATATATATCACCAAGAAATTCTCCATATCCAGTTCCACTAGTATCAGGTGGTGTTATTTCTGGTTCTATATATCCTGTTGTATCAATGGCACTGCTATCTACTCTATTTCCAAATGCCAAATCATACTCATCTTGGTCTTCCTTAGATAAATAGCTTGTAGTATCAGCGGTTAATTTTGCTTTTACAGTATTTCCCATTACATTGCTCCTTCTATTGCATTAAAACCGAAGTCATTCAGTTGCTTAATTAATTTTTCCTCTTCTCTTTTATATTCTGGACTATCAGATTTATATTTTATCAAAGCTTTAATTAGAGGATGATTTCTTTTATGTTTATAAAGCCATTTTGTAAATTCTACTTCATGACTACCATCCATAAATTTAAAATCTAAATCTGTAGGATGTAATTCTGCTATAGCATCACGAACTATATCTAAATTTTGACTATCACTAGCAAAAAAGTTATCTGATACTAAATCTAATCCTAAATCATCAAAATTCTTTAATGAATCTACCACAGAAGTATCATTACCAGATTCTTCAATTTTTCTTAAACTCGCAGCTATACTATCTTGCTTAACTGGTTCTGTTTCTATTACAGGTGTTTCTACAACCTCTTCATTGTTATCAGCTCTAGTATTATATGCTGACCTTTTTCTTTCTCCCCAATCTTTAGCTTCTGGAGGAGTAAAAAATTCATTAGGAACAGAACTATAGAATTCTTCTTTTGAAATACCTGATTGACTTGCTTCATCATCTATTCCAGATAATGCTCTATCAATCTCATTTGCTTCGTATTCAGCACGATATTTTCTTAAAACATCCATTTGGTCTTTTTGATTTATATCAATTCCATAATATTGATAAGCATTAAAACGTAGTTGTTTTGCCCTTGCTTTCTTATTCTCTTTTAATGCTTGTATATAATTTTCTTCAGTATCTAATATTTGGTTACTTATTAAATTATAAGAACCTACTGCTGCTTCTTCTCTTGCTTGTACTACTTTTCCACCAACTCTCTCTACGTCTTCTATATATTGAAACATAGCATTTAATTTACCTTTTTCATCACCTTCTGTATCTAATAAATATTGTTTATATTTTCCTATATCCCAATCAAAATCCTTATTTCCTAATTCTTCTCTTATACGTAATTTCATAGCTTCTTCAGCCTTTGATAAAGGTTCTCTTAGGCTTTGACCATATATTTCTTCAAACATACCAAATTCCTCCATATTGAACTCAGTATTTGCTTTAATATAAGGTTTTGTACCAGCATGTGGAATATTAGCTTCTGCTATACCTATATTCATTAAATATTGATTATACCTACTCCACTTTCTTATGTCAGCCACAGCCGCAGCATTATCAAAAAAATCTTTTACTTCGTCATCTTCTGATAATCCACTTGTTTTTATTGCTGCTTTACCAGCTAAATATTTTGTATTAGCATCTAATAATGCCATCTCATCAGGAGTAATATTCTTTGCATATTCACTTAAATATCTAAGTTTTTCTACATCAGTAATTTTATGTTTAGCCTTATAAGACTCAAAAGAAACATCATCTTTATCAATAATACCGCTTTTATCATAATCAGATACACCAACACCTTGATTATATTGCTGAAAATTAGTTAATTCCTTTAATTTAATTGTTGCCATCTTTATAGTTTCATCAACATCCTTCTCATACTCTATATCTTTTGTAATACTTTTATCTAATGATTTTACCAAATCATAAATATTTTCTGAGGCAGTAACACTTCCTGTTGTTCTATCTATTGGATTCAAAGTCTCAGTCTTTCCAATTCTGTAATCTATTCCCATATTAAGTTCATCAAGTTTTTCTTTTTTCGATGTTAGCCTTTTATCTCTAGCCCTTTTATCTCTATCCATATATTCAATTTTAGTAGATAAGAATCTTATTTCTTTTTCTGTATCTAGTTTTGCAAGAGCAAGAATTACATCTGTATCAGCTTTTCTTCTTTCACGCCTTGCAAGTCTGTTTTCTTTTAATAATTGTATAGTATTTGTTAATGGTGTAGCCATAATTATGTAAAAAATCCTTCCCAAAAGCTATCTGGTCTATCAGATGCAGTTGTTATTGTGTCTTGATAAGACTTTTGAGCTTGTGCAATACTAGTTTCTTCTGCTATAGCTGCAGCTTTTACAGATTGGTCATATGTATCTTTAACATAATCCTGACTACTTTCTAAAGTATTAAAAACTGTCTTCTTTTGTTTATCAGTTCTACTAGTATACATAGACCCACCCATATTAGCACCAGCAATTAATTTATTTTCTTCAGCATCCAAATCAGTAACAGATTTCCTTGCTCCAAAACCTAATTTATTCATACTAAAAGTTCTCGAAGTTACAGCTTTATCAACAGCTACCCCTTTTGCCCTACCTGCTAATAACTTTTGTTCTCTAAAAACATCTCCTGCTGCATCTTTAACACCTTGGACTCTATCTTGAGTATCTCCCCACCAACCTTCAGCTGCTCCACCTTTATATAGCATAGAGCCTGCAGTTAATGTAACACCAGCTAATATCCAACTCATGTTTCCTCCTGAATAATATCTTTTTCTATTTCTTTTATATCTGTCTTATCTGTAACATGAACAGTAACAAATATACAATCTGTATGAGCATAAATCACTCTTTTTGTACCAGCTTTTGTTATACTATAAAATGGTGCTGAAATTTGTTTTTCTCCATCTTCACTTAAAATAGACATCTGTCCTTGTAAAAGAAAAAATGGATGAGAAATTTTATGTGTTTTAGTAACAAGTAATTCTCCTGCTGGATTAAATACTTCTCGTATATAACAACCATCTGCAAAAAAGTGTCTTAAAGGATTGAATTTATCAACATTTTTTCCTGTAATAGCATTTGGACTAGATTCTATTTTATTTTGTAATTTTTTTACACCCTTTTTAAATTCATCTGGAGTATATGGTAGTTTAGATTCAAAATTAGCAATACTTATTCTAGTTATAGAATTTTTATATTCTACAAAATCCCATGCTTCATCAAAAGAGAAAGTATGTTTAATATCATACTTCTTAGTTAATTCGTCAAATTGCTTTTTTGCTTGTATTTTATCCATCTTTATTCTGTTGAAAAAGGGTCACTTTTATCATTATCTATAATTTGAGCTATAGGGTCACTTTTATCAGTCCATATATTATCCTTATATTTCCATCCTTTATTTTCATAATACTTTATGTAATCCGCATTAATTGTGGCATCAGGTACTGGACCACCTATTTGAGGTGGATTATCATCGAAATATTTTGGTTCTATATAATTTGCATAAAATTCTTCCCTTCTCGGAATAGGGTTACTATACTTTCCGTCTCTTTGACCCCAGCTACCAACCTCTTTTACTACTCCTGTGTATGCATTAGATACAGCATCTCCTATACTACTTATAAGCCAACTTCCTTGTTTACTAGGCAAATCATCCTTTCCTTTCATTAATTTTTCCCAATTTCCTAACACAAGTTTTTGTGCATTATCATCTTTATATAATCCCTCACCTACACTTGATTCACCAAGAGTAATTATTTGTTCCCTATTATAATATTTTTCATTGTATTTTACTCCTGGCTGTTTTCCATAAGATTTTATATCCCAAATACTAGATGCAGGACTTATATCATCAATATATTCACTTCCTTCTTCTGCTAATAACAATTTTTTACCACTCTCAAATGCTAAATCATCTGCTGCTTTTTCTTCCTGATAGCCACCAAGAGTAATCAAAGCACCTCCAGTATCTTCCAATCCAGCTGACCATGTTTCTTGTCTTCTTTCTTCTTTATCTAAAGCTCTATTTGCAACTCCAGAAGCTTTATAAGCAGCACTTAATCCTGTTTCAGCCATAATTACTCCAATACTAAGTTAATTTTATAAATTTGATTTTTATATCTTGTATATTGTACAAGTCCATCTTTAGTTTTTCTTATCTCTAAGACACCTTCTTTTAATTCATTTAATTTTGGGATACCATGTCTTAAAGTTACTGTTCTTTCTTGCTTTTTCTGATTAGCATTTCTTACTTGTCTATATAATTGTGAAAAACTCATAATCTTATCCTATAATTTACTTCATAGATTTGATTCTATAAACAATAGATATATCATTAACTGCGAAGCCAGCAGGAGCAGTTCCAGCTAGAGTTGCGCCAGGTTCATTGCCTCCCCAGCTCTTAGAAGTTAATAAATATAATCGTAATGAGTAAACAGAATTAAAATTAATTGTGTTACCATCTAAATCTGTGGATGGGGCAATAAATTCTTGTGTAATATAGTTACCACTCTGATCAGTATCAGTATCATGCTGAAGATACCCAAAAAAGAAATCATTAGATAATTGTCCTTCTCCTTCTCCACCAGTTGCCTTTTGAGAGTAAAATTCTCCATATAATCCAATTTGGTCACCATCTCCAGCATTCTTGTGAGTAACATATATTTTATATATCTTTTTTCTTTGAGTAATCGAACCGAAAGTTATAACACCAGTTCTAAAATCAACTTTATCTTTAGTAGCAGAAGTATCATTCCATTTTAGGATAGTTCCAGTATTAGTACTATGGACATGAACAACATCCGCATTGTTATCTATTACAAAATTTGTTTGTTCTTTATCATCAGTAAAAGCACTATCACCTTCAACCCAACTTTGAGTTACCATATCATACAAATATATATCTCCTTTACTAGCAGTAGTACAATCTTTTAATACAATTAATTGTCTCTTTTTTGGCACATAAGTAATAGTAGATGTATCAGTAGTAAAAGATTCCCAAATTGAAGGTTTTATTAATTTTAAACCTTTTTTCTCTAGTATATTATGTACTTGTTTACCATCATATAAATAACAACCCAATCTATTTACCCAAGCAACACCAAAATCTGTTTTACAAACAGCAGCTGGATGTTTAACTCCTTTATTAGGAAATTTATCTTCTAAAAATTCTATTTCTTGTGATACATTCAATAAATAAAGTGTTCTTTCCTTAAATTGCAAAATTCTATCAGCAAATTCTTCAAGTTTTACAATAGCTTCACCATCATTAATTGCAGCATCAATAAATCTTTCTGATGAAAATGTACTAAATTTATTAACTGGAGACACACACATAGTATCTCCCTTAACTGTTTCTACACCATCAACCTTATACATTAAATTTCCTATATACATCTTTCTGTTAGATATAACAGAAGCTTTATATCTTATATCATCTAATTCACTTTCATTATTTATACCAGTCTCATCTTCATATGTAGTAATTTCTAATTCTTGTTCAAGGGCTCTATCATGAGTGTTGAGACTATATGGGTTATCCCATTTATCTCCTTGAGAACCAACTTCATCAGCAAAATAACAACTACCATTAAACATACATGTAAGAATTGACCACCATATTCTTTTACCACCTTCTTTCATAAATATTTTAACACCAACGACCTCTTTAGAAACTTGAGTACCAACACCAACTCCAAAGTTAATTTTTTTTCCAGCAACAACATCATAAGAGGCACTCGAACCTTTTATTTCTGATATATCTCCACTAAGAAAAATGTAAGCTGCTCCTAACCAATAAGTTTTATTTGCTGACCAAGCTCCACCACTTGATTGTTGAAATCTAATATAAACTCTTGTGTCGGTAAGTGGGGCAGTTACTAGGTCTGTTGCAGGAGCTGTTGGTTCACCTGCAGTTAAAATTACTAGAGAAGTGGGTTTTGGACCTTTTATATTTCCAAAAAACCAATCACTTATTACTTCAGGTGTCGTATCATTTTTATTATATGCCCATCTAGTATGCCCAGCATAAAATAATTTCTTACCAGTATTAGATGCATTAGTAGAATGAGAATCAGTAACAAATAGAATTCCATCAACAGATGTATATACTGGTTTTACATCACCTGGAGATGGACCTATTGTTTGAGGAAATGTAACAGTTCCTAAAGGGTCATTCCATGTATCCTTTAAAAAACTATAAATATTTAATTCATTATCATCAGTAAAAAATAAAAAATTATCAAAAGGAGCAACTACTGATGATACCTCTCTTGTGGAAATTCCATCAATCTGAAATTCTACGCCAGCAGCTGATGTAGTTGCTTCTACTGCAAGATAAGTCATATTATCCCAACCAGTATTATTTACATTCCCCACTCCATTTGCATCTGACTTAGTTAAAGTTACAACATTCCATTCTTGTTCTACAAAATCATTTGTTCTAATAAACCACCACCAATAGGAAGTAGAGCTGTCACCTACTCTAACTTTTAAGTAACTAAGTTTACTAAAAAATGCAGTAACACTCGCAGGTTTAAAAGCTATTATCAAATCTTGTGTATCAGAAATACTAAAATTATCATTTCCACTACCACCAATCGAATCTACTGGCGCAACCCATACAATAACTTCTGTTTCAGTATTATTTTTTAGTGTACAAACATTATTATTAATGTAAGCATCATTATCTGCAGAAGCAATACCTGTAGCTGCACCGCTACCTGTCCAATTAGCTAGATTTTGTCCATCGTCTCTAAAATCATTACAAAGACCATCATTATCAGGTCCTGTAGTATAATTAATATCATACCTATCTGCAGAAAGATGAAATAATCCATATCCAGCCTGTATATTAGGAGTATCTGGAGCAGGTGTTGCAACATGAGCAATATTTGTTCCCATAGTCCTGATTATCCCAGGCTCGTCAACCATTATATCAGTAGCAGAAGTTAATTCATTTTCTCCAATGTCACTTCTACTGGCATTATTGTTTAAACCGCCATGAAATCGTTCAATATTCCAAGTTTTTTTAGGCATCTTTTAATTCTATATGGACTAAATCATCGAAGGAATTGTCTTTAATCTCGCCATCACTATCCCAGTCTCCGCCCCAGCGAACCTTTATATCAAGTTCATGTGCAATCCCTCTTAACATTCCACCCATATAATGGAATCTCTCTCTGTCTTCCCAATCAATAGGATAAGGCGCAAGGTCAACAGCTTTACCTGTGATATGCTTGGAGTATTTTGTTTTACTTGCGCCTTTTTTCACTAATTCATCCTGTCTTTCCTGTGAGCGTACACCTTCAATAATAGTAACATCCATTATCTTAATAAGTCGTCTAAGGATATGTTGAAGTTTAATATCAACTCCTTTCAATCTCTTTTCAGACCTTTTACCAAACTTAAACATTACTCAAACTCCTTCATTGCTTTTTTTATCTTTGCAACCATTGCATCATCTTTTTTTGATGGTGTATACTTAACAATTATATCAATAACTTTCATTATAAATACTTTTGCACCATGTCTCTTAACTTGTCTTTTAATATATGCAGATAACATACTCATTTTACTTCCTCCTTTCCTACAGCTTTGTAGATAGCTTTCTTTACAGATGTCCATATTAAATCATCCCACGTAGATGGACTTAATGCGACTGCTTTATCTATACCAAGAATAATAATTAAAACATATTCCCAGTTTTCTGTTAACCATTCCATTTGATTACTCCTTTAGTTACGATGTGCCTCTGTTCCCTTGGGTGGTAGTATGGATTCGGAGGGATGAGGCTAGAGAAAAACACAGAGGCACACCTATTTTTTTATCTTTTGTTGTTTTAAATATAAATAATATATTTGCATTAAAAACATAATACACATTAATATTCCAGATAGTAAATCTGTCCAATATGCTAAACCTAGACCTGTACTTATAGTTGTAACTTTCAAACTATCCATCACGATTTTCCATTTATCCTACTAAGATTACCCTTTACTTCCATTAATATATCTGACAAATCATTGACTTCTTCAACCAATTTTTCATGTCTTCTGTCTCTTGTTTCATCAGATTTATTCCATCTGTCTAGAAGTTTTAATAAAATACTCTCAATATTTTGAATATTTTCTGATTGACCTTTATTCTCAATTTTTAAATTTTGTAGTGCATCTGCTTGTTCGTTACCTCTACGATTCATACTGTAAACCATATAAACAAACATTGCACCAACAACACCAATCATTCCCGCTTCGCTGTACACTGCTAAGAAGTCCATTATTCTTCTTCCTCTCTTTTTAATTTACAATCATCACATAAACCATGCATAGGAATATTAATAGGTTTATCGCATTCGATACAATGAAATGGCATTGGCATTATTTCTTTTTCCTTTTCCATGAAAATGGATTCAAATTTAATTCTCTCTCAAAGAAGGAAATACGTTCTTCCATCTCTACTCTTTCTTTTTCTTCTTTAATCATATGCTTACTTATAAGTTCTTCAATATTGGTATCAGATAATTCAATTCTGCGTTCAAGTTCTCTAATTCTGTTCTCAATCTGCAAGTACGAATAAACAAGTCCAGCGACAAGTATAAGCACTTGCCCAGCCCACTTGAGATTAATACTAACCACAGTGTTATCTCCCACGACAGTTGCCCTATAACTCCTTGCTGTTTTTGGTTTAGCATCAGACATCCTAATACTTCCAAAATGGCAGACAGCTCCAAGAGGAAGAATATGAAGGGTTTAGCTTATCAGATTTTATTACAACCTTTTTAGCTTTCCCCCTCCATTCCATTCTTCTCCACAAAGAACCTTTTTTATCTCTGCCTCGAAATCTAGTTAATCCATCTCCCCTCAAATATTTAACTTGAGGTACAAGTAGATACACTGTTTCAATTAAGCTTCTACAGCTTTTTTAATCAGAGCTAATTCAGCACTTAAAGCAGACTTTTCATCACCAAGTGATTTAACTTGAGCATCTATACTAGCAATCTGTTGCTCAATCTGACGATATGAAACATCTGTTTTCACTTTAGGTGGTTGGACTTCTCTCTCAACCCAAGAGTCTTTCCAAGCATCAGCTGCTGGAGCTGCTTCAGGTGATTGAATAGCCTTTTTTGTGTATTTATCAGCCATTTTATTTTCCTTTTTTGTTTTTATGTTGTCTCTAAGACTTCTTCAATAAACTCTTCACCAAAGAAATCTTCAAGTTTTCTAATTAATTTTTCCATCCGTATTTTCTTACGAATCTTTGTTTTAATATTTTTTGAGTTATAAACCCATTCCCCATTTTCATCATGAGGAGAAATCTGTGTTACATTGCCTCCAGAATCCTGAACAAACATATCAGTACCAATATTTGTTTTTGCATATAAATGTGCCCTACCAGTTACTGTTTGAGGATTACTACCTATAGCAACCATCTCTAATGTATTATGTCCTTTTATTGTATTAGCAACTTTTATTGGTCCACCACTAAATACGTATTCACCACTACCTACATCTTGAGAATTGAATTGAAAATGTTGACCATCATAATATATAGATGCATCATTACCAGCACCAAATGTTGCCTTGCATGCATCACTGGCATGTTCAACTCTTGCACCTTGAAAAGTCGCTAAAGATGATACTTTTACAGTTCCAGTTACATGAAGTTTGGATTCAGGAGTAGTATTTCCTATGCCTACTCTTTGGTCAGTTGCATCCAAATGTAATAAATCATATTCACTAGAAGTTTGTCTTAATTTAAATGTTATGTCTTTACCAGCAACTGGACTATGAAAAATCGTATTACCAGCACTTTCCAATAAAAACTTCCCATCACCGCTAGCCGTAGTTTGTCTAATATGTCCATGTACATGAAGTTTTTGCGTAGGAGTAGTTCCAATCCCGACTTCTCCAGTATTTTTAATAATCATCCTATCATACCAACCACTATCATAAGTTGAAAATACAAGAGGATTAGTAGCTCCACTGCTACGAATTTGAAGAGGTATTGACTCTGCTCCTACTACTGAGGTAGTTCCAGTAGCTTGTAAAAACATTCTGCTCCCACCATTCGCATACATTTGAAATGTGGCATTATTTGAATCTGTACTCTCCAAACGCATATTCGCACCAGAACCAGATATATGAAGTTTCTCTTCTGGACTTGTTACACCAATACCGACATCACCATCTGAATTAATAACCATATTTGGCGTATATAAACCATTAACACCACCATCTGATTGAGTATAAAATTTTAAGTCAGTTGGAGCATCATGCACATCTGCATTAATTCCCCATTGTGTTGCTGTGGGACATTCAGCAAGTATCTTTGCACCTATATTAGCTGAACTAGCTGAACCATCATCACGACCAGTAAAATATATTACACCAATATCATCACCAGCAGTTATATCATGATGTGACCTTCTTAGGTTTAATTCTCCACCTTCAGTTCGTGACAACTCCAACTGATAACTAGGATACTCTATTCCTATTCCGACCTTACCATCATCCATAATCCTCATTCGTTCAGAACCAGTAGTATGAAATGCTAAATCGGCTTTATTATCAGCATCTCCTCTAATTGCAGTAATAGCACCAGCAAGTGTTCCAGCAACAGTAAATTGGATATTAGCTATAGTGTCATCAGCAGACCCTCTATCTGCTTCCATCACTAGATAAGTTTGGTGGTCAACACTTCCCGATTCTAATTTTATTGATGCATGTGCAGATGGACTTTTGACATGTAAATCACAAGCTGGAGCAGTAGTATTTATTCCTACTCTTCTTGTATATCCACTTCCACCACCTATTTTTAAAATAGGTTTATCTGTATATGGTGAATCAGCATAAAAAGTAACCTCTCTATCAGTACCACTAGCAAAATGTTGTACATTCGGACCATACTGAGTCCATTTACGACCATAGGTTCTACCACTTGGACCATCATGAAATCCATATATAGCATCAGCTATTCGTATGCTCCCTTGAACATCTAATTCATAATCAATATCAGTTCCTAAATTCCCAATACCAAGTTTATTATTCACCCTGATATTACCAGCATTAAAAATAACCATTTTCGCTGAACCACCAGCAAGAAGTTCCCAATCTGAACTAGAAGTAGTTCCAAAAGTGTAGTTATTTATTTTCCATGTATGTCCACCAGTAACAAATTCTGCATTTCCAGCAACATGAAGTTTTGATGTTGGATTCTGAGTACCTATACCTAATCCAGTTCTATTCATTTTCATTCTGATATTCTCATAACTATCAGCATTTGCCGCCCACCACTCATATATATAATCACCTACAGTATCGCCATTCGCAGCAGTCTTTACTCTTCTCATAGCCATTGTAGCCCTTTGAGTACCAGTTGCATCTAAAACCATGTTTTGGAATCCACCATCTCCACCATTTGATGAACCCCATGGACCTTCTACCATAAGTCTCATTGAAGTATTTTCATTAGTTGCTTCCATTTTAATACCAGTACTACCATAAGTATGTAGCATATGGTCTGGCTCGACAGTTCCAATTCCCATCTTACCACTACCCATGACTGTTACTTTAGCCGCATTATGATTCCGAATTTGCAAAAGAGTTCTGTCATCTTGCATATCTCGGAAATTTGCACCCCCATCATACCTATTTCCTTCTAAAACTATAGCTGGAGTAGTAACACTTTGGCTAAGTGGATGCATTGCTCTAAGTCTGAAAGGGATAACGCCTGTTGTTCCATCATCATCAGTAAATGCCAACATATTTGTTCCACCCTTAGTGGAATAAGCAGTGCTAATCCTAAAAACAGTCTTGGTATCTGCTTCTGCGGTTGCTGGTTGACTAATACTAGCCCCACTAATAGCAAACTTTCCATCTCCAATTTCTAATTCATTTGCTGGGTCATTAGTTCCTATACCTACATAAGAACCCACTGTATGACCTTGTCCTTTAACATGAAAACCCATAGCAGTTGTAGTATCAGCCGCAGTTTGTATTGAAATAATACTGTCATACGCTCTTTCTTGCCTAATTAATGTATCATCACCGCCAATTCTTTTTATTATAAGTGCCGCATTATTACCATGCCAGAAATGAACCAAATCATTAGGTTGTGCTAGATTGACTTCTAATGGTTGAGTTGGTGCTGATTTGCCAATTCCGACTTTACCAGAAGAAGTAATTCTCATCCACTCAGTTGCACCACTGCCACTTGTAGCCCAATCTTTATGAGTTGAAAATATTAAAGCTCCTGGAGCAGAATTAGTATCAAAGTTTTGGTCTGTTGCACAAGAGATTTCTCCAGACAAATGAAAAGAGCTTCCACCGCCACTAGGCGAAAGTCCTCTAAATTGAAGACGACCTAATATTGTTCCAGAACCAGCACCAGAATTTGCAATAACTGCCCTACTTGAAGAAGTGCCACCATGTCTTCCTAATTGTATACTTGCTGGTTCACTTCTAAAATTAGTATAAAATTGTCCAAATTGATGAATAGCATTTGTTCCAGCAGTATCTTTGAACTGGGCACTAAAACTAGTTGCATCGTGTGCCCCAATATCTGTATTTCCACCTGCAAGTAATCTTCCTTCATGGGTAATTCTCACTCTTTCTTCCATAGCATATTGTGTACCATCACCAGTATAGAATCGGATATTAGTTGCTTGTCCACCACCTGTCCATACACCAGCAGTCCATGCTTCTATTGAGGCACCAGGTCTATCACCATTTGATTCTCTACCCATAAAGTTTATCTGACTTATCTTATAATTATTCGCATTAATATCAGTAGGACTTGCTGCTGTACCTTTAGAAGACATTAGGCTTATTCCAGCAGAAACATTAGTACCAAATGATTTAATTGTAACTGGTGCATTACCAGTGCCTTCTACAGTCAAGTCATTCTCAGGACTCACAGTTCCTATCCCGACATGACCACCAGTAAATGCAGCAGCATAATTATTATGAGTTCCAGACTTAGTACCACCAGCAATATCCATATGTACTTTTAAACCAGTAGTATTAACTGTTGTGCCAGCAGAACTACTCTGTGCATCGTTAACTGCTATATTTACACCAGTTATATTTGCAGTTCCACTAGTTGTAGCTACTGTTTTATCGTAATCAACATAAATACCATCACTAGTAATACCAGTCCCAACATTCATATTGTGGTCAATATGTATTGCTCTTTGAGTGCCATCTTTACTTATTTTAAGAGCATCTGCACTAACACCATTCTGGTCTATAAATATTCCTTGACCAGAATTAGAAAGATTTACTACTTCAAGAGCATTTCCACCACTTGCATTTTCATTTTGAAGAAGTATGCCCTTACCAGTTCCTTTTTGTGTCATATTCAGAAGGTTGTGACCAAAACCAGTGTCATAAGATGAAATATCAGCCAATGGTGTACTTTGACCACTTCCCATACTAGACCAAACTTTAAAAGCTACTTCATTTGCCGCAGACCTAACACTTAGTTTAGCTGGGATATTATTAGCCGCATCAGCCCCAATTCCTAATTTATCATAAACCCTAACATTCCCTCCTGAAAAATCCATAGCAGTAGCTTCTCCACTACCAGTCATTATTCTAAGATTTGCTCCTGGACCTGAATTATTAATTCTAGCAAAACTAACTCCATCATCTTTGAAAAAAACATCACCCCCATCAGCATCAATGGTTACGTCACCAGAAGAATCAAGACCTTCAGCAGTTCCACCAGTAGGCACAGCTTCCCAAGCTACTCCAGAACCAGTAGAAGTTAAGACTTGACCATCAGAACCTTGTCCACCATTAATCTTATAATTAACTGCATCTACAATTCCAGAAGATAAAATATTACCAGATACATGAAGTTTTTGTGTGGGAGTAATTCCTATACCTACATTTCCAGTACTTGTACCACCCATCATTATAATATGTTTAGCAGATGCCCAATTCATATGCAAATTACAATTCACACTAAATAATTCATCATGCCTCATATTCATTGAATGAGCATCTCCAGATTCATGTGCTTTAATTATACCTTGAACTTGAAGTGCTTGATTGGGATTTGTAACTCCGATACCAACACGACCTGATGAATCAATAGTCATTCTTTGAGTACCACCAGTATACCATTTCCAAGTATTACCACGAATATTTTCAGCTATAGTTTGACCAGCACCCCCATTCATAATCATTTGAAAAAACTTTGTATCATCCCAAGTCTCACCCGCATAATAACCTATAGTACCATGAGTGTACATTGTGTCGTTAGCAGTAGCTAATCTGAAATCAATTTGATTTGATAATGCTCCACCACTTGCATCTGTAGTTGTCCTATCTAATAATAATGGACAATTATCTGTAGATGAAACATGGAGTGGCTTTATTGGGTCAGTAGTTCCTATTCCGACCATGCCATTGTTTTTAATATCAATGGCAGATGGTGATGATGATAAATTTGAACCCACTGCAATTCTAAAATTTTCCCCAGTTTTAGCTACCCCTATAGTATAATTTGTACTTGTACCACTTAAGAATCCTAAACCACAACTTCCACCAGCATTATCATTATCAATAAGAACTGATGGGTCTGAATTATTATTATTTGAATAAACATGAAGAGGTTGTGATGGACTCACAGTTCCAATTCCGACCTTACCCTCATGAGTAATTATCATTTTAGTATCACCCATCGTTCCAGCATCTCTATCGCCTACTAGATAAGAAGAAGAATCAGATACATTATCCAATACAAAGTGCATATCTGCCCTTGCCCATCCAGGATTTCCAGCCGAATCTGCTGAAGACACTATTGCATTTTTTACAGCATAAGAACTACCATTTGATTCAGAGGAGTCGTGAGTAAATTCCATTCCACAAATACCAGCATCTGTATTAGCAGTTTGAAATCTCAAAGATGCAGTTGATTGTTTCAGAGTTAATTTATTAAGTGGACTCGTAGTTCCTATTCCAACCTTTCCAGCAGAATCAATTCGCATTCTATCAACACCATAAGTTTGGAATTTTAATTCACCACTTCCAAGTGCTTTTAAACCTATATTTTTACCAGAAGTAGTATGTCTTACCCAATGGTCACTAGATTGATTATATCCTAAATACAAATCACCACTAGTATAAATATTTCCTAGAGATAACATATTTCCACTTGAACCAACAATACTCCAACTTCCATTACCAACTGCTTCTAAACCACCAGTTATTCTAGAAATATAACCAGAACTTGGGGCATCAGCTCCAACTTGAAAATGACCAGTTTTATTTACAAGTACTTTTGTAGTGGCATCAGCATTATTAAGTTTAAATAAGTCACCATCTTTATAAATTGTATCACTATCTATTCCACTTGTTAAATCCGAATCAACAACAAAAACATTAGTATCTGTTACTGATGCAATAGTAAATATCTCATCTGCCCCACCATTACCAGAAGGTAGTCTTACTGCATCACCAACTAACATTCCATGACTAGATACTGTAATTGTTCTATCCCCAGTTCCACTACTTGTAGCACTACCAATACTTCTTTTTGCAGTACCACTTACCCCAAGATTTGATGCGTGTGTGACAGATAATATATTGGTACTACTTGCATAAAATTGCATACCATCAGCTTCATTACCTTGTATCCATACTGTGCCATTACCCCATGCATATTTATTATTTTGGTTTAAATACATAGTACTAGTGACTTTTAAACCACCATGAACCATTGCATCATAGGTACTACTATATGACCCAGGTCCAGCACCTATATTTACAGAACCTTCATTATTGACTGAAAATACTGTATTTCCACTAGAATTCTGTATTTGGAAATCATGTGTACCGCTACTTCCATCTGAGCCTCTTATTGTTAATCTAGCTGGAGGGTCTGAAAATCCTCCAATAGCGACTCTTCCAGTATTTTTAATTGTCACAGAGTTAGTATCAGCACCATTTACTTTAAAATTAATATCGTTAGAAGAGTATAATTCTACTCCTCTATTTGTAGCTGAATAATATCTATATCCAACATGACCTAAAAATCCATCTCCACTTTTAGCAAATCGAACTCTAGCACCTTCATATTGAGTTTCAACAGTGTCGTCTTGAGTTCTTAAATTTATATCTGTACTAGCACCACTACCTTTAATATCAAGTATTGTTACTGGGCTATCAGTTCCAATCCCGACATTTCCTCTATTGGTAGCACTAGGAATTATACAAAATGCAGTTTTATAATCAGCAGTTTCAGTTATTGGGTTAGCAACATCGTTATAGTTTATTTTAAATTTTTCGCTATAGAAACCTCGTATATCCCAATTAATTCCACCATAAGAATATATATCCATAACATTACCACTAGTGGTATTTGGAGTGAACTTCACCTTATCACTACCTAAATCAAGGACACCACCAATATTGACTTTGCGATTACCTACTCCAAAGGTTAATGCCCCATTTGAACCAGAATTAATATTTAGAAATGGATTGCCACCATGCTTTATTACCCCAGTCCAAGCATCTGTGAATTCCCATGGAGTGCCACTTCCAAAAGATGCTGTAGTATTAGTTAATTTAAATTTGATAGTAGAAGCAGTTCCAAAATGAACACTATTTCCAATTTTAAAACTATCATCACTATCTTGACCAAATGACCAATAAGTATTTCTTGAAGAATTATAAAATCTTGCGTGAGAACGACCACCACTATTAGCATTTTCAATAAAGAAATGAGGGTCTGAATTATTGTTATCTACTTTAATGTGGAGAGGTTGTGATGGGCTATCATGTCCAATACCAAGTTTAGAATATATTGCAACAGGTCCACCAGCACCAGCATAATCAAAAATAGTTTTTCCAGTTCCAGAACTAAATTTTATATGAGAATTATCTGAAGTCTGAATCCTCATGCCATTACTAGTCATTCCAGTAAACAACATTACATCATCTCTGATTGCTACATGTTTGGCTGCTGACCTACCTACTCTAAATTGGTCATCTCCAGCGTGTAGAACATCAAGTTTATAAGTTGGATTAACACTCCCTTGTCCAATTCCAACTTGTCCACCATCTAAAATAGTCATTAAGTAATTTGTTTCACCAGCAGCATTTGTAATTCTTATTCCATTGCCACCACTTCTCAATAACATATAGTCTGTACTATGCAATTTCATTAAGCTATGTACATTTCCAGCGGCATCTTTTGAGCCAAAATATTTATTGTGTTCTACTGTTAGATTTCCATCAATTTCTACATTGCCAGCAAACTCTACATCCTTAGAATCTTTATCTAGCTTGATTGAATAATCAGTACTTGGACCAGTTGAATTAGTAGCTAGATGTATTGGTGATTGAGTACTAGTCGTTAATGAAAGACCACTTCCTATTCCTTGTGCTATCATATAACCAGATGCCCCAGTAGATTCTTCTACTTGGACTTTTGCATCTGATTTAGTAATAACAAGATTACCACTCATTGTATCACCAGATAATTCTACATAATCTGAGTCATGGTTGTGTGAGCCAGGAGGGTCACCTTCAAGTAATACTTTTTTCCAAGTAGCCATTATTTAAAAGCAGGGGAGAGCAGCGGTAAAGCTGCTACTCCCGATATGTGCCTATGCACCCTGTTGAGGTACTCCATTAACTTCATTTGCATTAGGTTGTTGGTATCCAACATATTCACCTGTTTTTTCTAAGTGAGTATCTAGGATATTTTGAAGTTTCTTTTTCAAGCTTATTATTAATTCAGCTTGCGCACCTCTGATTGTTGATTCGTTAAGCAGTTGAACAAATACGAATGCCTCCACTGCTTCTAGTTTGACAGAGTATACTGGGTCTGTCTTTTTTGTTTCAGCCATCTATAGCCTCCTTTTTGTTTAAAAAATCTTATTAATCTTCTACTCTAAGGTATAATTCTCCATCATGATATTGCATATGTCCTACTGGAACTTCATCACTAGTAGTAAGTATAGCAGCTCCATCAATTCTAACTTGCATTACATCTGCAACATAGGTTGGGCTAGTTACTACATCAGTATCATCATTAGTTATTGTTACCCATCTTCCAGTTGTGTCAACAGAACCAGCAGTAACATCATACATCAAACCTTGATTAGTAGTAGAAGTAGTACCCATTTCAACAATAAAACCAGCATCCGCAGCTCCTCCAGTATTACCAGAATTTAATACAATTGAATTATCTTCAAGATGCAATATTTCAGTAGTTGTATTTGTGATAGTTGATACACCACTAACATTTAAATTTCCACCAACAGTAAGATGACCAGAAAAATTACCTGTCCCAGCAGTTAATGTTTGAGATGTATTTAAATCAATATTACCACTTTGGTCAATAGTCATAGCTGTTACATAAGCATTAAGAGTGCCACTAGAACTCCCTCCTTCTCTTGCTGTTTTAAAGATTATTTCTCCACCAGCACCTGTTCCAGTTCCCTGACCAGCATTTATAGTCAAAGTACCACCATTTTTATCAGTTCCAGTTGCTGGGTCTATCTCTAGTTTACTAGCTGAACCATCTGTTCCTAATGTAAGACTAGCACCCTGTACTACAAGGTTTCCAGATGTTGAAATAGCTTCCGAACTATTAGTAGTAATTATTTTTAAAAGACCAGCTTTACCAGCAGGACTAAAATCCAAAGCACTAGCATTATTATCAAGAAGTGTATGAGACCTTGCCACAGTCTGGGTTAGGTCTGCACTAAATATATTATCATCTGCTGGAACAGATGCCCAACCTGGAGCATTACCAGTTCCAAGTGTTCTTAAATAATGACCAGATGTCCCAGCTTCAAGTCTTGCCCAGTTTCCAGATGAATTGTAATACATAATATCACCTTCAGTATTACCAGAAAATTGAATCATTTCACCAGTAACCACATTATCTGCAATTGACATTGCTATACTTAAATCTCCACCTCCTGTATATGTAGGTGAACCACCAGTTACATCTCCAGTGTATGTTAGAGTTCCAGCAGTAGCTAGAGCAGTGGCTGTTGCAGCATTCTGACCAATATTGCCAGAAGTTGTCTCATTTACGACTTTTTTCCAATTTGGCATTATATCGTCTCCTTATTTTGCATTAAAGAATTAATTCTTTTTTGAAGTTTATATTTTATACTTAAAGCCAACTCTAATATGTTCCCTTCATGTGAACTATTATCAATGATTTGTAATAAATATCCTAATTCCTTTATAGTTAAACCTTTATCGGTTTTTTTATCTTCTAAAATTACACTCTTACTTTCAATAATTGCACTCAAAATTTTCCTCCATTTTATCAATTGACACCAACATAAAAATCCCCACCTTTTGAAATAACAGCTCCCAACACAGCAGTCGGAAAAGCTCCTAGTGCAGAAACATTTTTTATAGTAATAGTACCATCATCTTTTGCAATTAACAAATCTTCACTACCTTTTTTAATAGTAACGTCATTAGCACCTAATTTTATTTGCCCTTCATCTGTTCCTTTTTTTATAGTACCATCACTTACATCAAATCCAACTTCATTACCACTACCATCTTCAAATTTTACTTCTCCTTGAGTTACTAATCCTTGTGTTATTACTAATTGACCAGATGCATTAAATGTAATTCCAGCTGTTGAAGCACCAGAATTATATGAAGCATTTGAAAAATTAATACCATTTCCTGCATTTATTGTTTCTGTTACTACTAATTCAACATCATTAAGTGTAAATTTTCTATCATCAGCATCAAAATGTATATAAGGAAGTTTTGCTGGTGAACTAGAAGCATCCTTATCCCCATATATAAAAAAATCATAGTTACCAGTACTATTAGAAGTACCCATTTTAACTATACCTTGTAATTCTACAGAGGAATCACCAAGCCATAGAGGACTACCAATGCCCTCTCCATCCCATACTCTTTTTACGCCAGATTCAAGACCTTCATTCAAATCACCATCGAAAACATGAAGAATATCTTTGAAGGTATTTTTTATCTGCCTTCCAGATAGACTTGCCATCCTAGTATAGAAAAATTACGCTACCATTAGCACCGACCTCAGTCGCGCATATTGGATATATTTTTCCAACAACCATCCCAGTAAATGTAATCTCTCTACCATCAACAGTTAAAACATGGTTACCCTGTGCCACAGTATATACTGCTCTACATGGTTCGTATACTGTACCTGTAACTACTGCAATTGCTTTTCCATATGGTGCTACACTTTCTTGAGCTGTGTAAGTTTGTTTCATTTTATTATTCCTTATTTATATTAATTTCCACTAATTATCTCTACATAAATATTATCAGTACTACTTTGTAAAAATATATTAGCAGTACTATCTGTACTAGTACCTAATGGAGAATGTATTAACCAAGTTTCTTGAGGCTGTAATGAAATCCATTTATTATCAGCTACCGCAGACCCTACACCAATTTTCAGATAATGAGTTGTAGCATTAGTCTTTAATGCTTCTTTATAACCAGAATGCTTTATAAATAAAAACCCATCAGTAAATGCAGTATCAGAAGGCGTTCCTGTGATAGCACTTATTGCTCCAGTTTCTGATGCACTAACAACACAATTATGTGTAACAGTAGTTTGGTCAGAATCACCAGACTTTAAAAGCAAATCAACTGAACTACCAAGCCCAGAATGATTAGCATCTTTTGAACCTACATCAACTGCTGGTTGGTCTTCACCAGACGCACCTATCCTAAAATATATTGTTGCATTACTAGCAACTTTCATTCTTGTATCAGCCATATTTTAATCTTTTTCCTGTCTTTGTTGAGCAAAAGGAACAAATCCCTGTTCATATTGTTGTTTAAGTCTCAAATATTTATCTTGTAACCATTGATACTCAAGACTTCTACCCTGAGATTTTAAAGTATATTCTTGTACTTTAGCTTGTACTTCTCCTTGATACTTTTGAATTTCAGTAGAAAATCTTTGCATTAATATACCATCACTAGCACTTGATAACTCTGCATTTTTTATAGCAATTTGAAGAGTAGCTTGATACTCAGTAGTATCTTCATTAAACTTATTTAAAGCATCTTGAACAGCTGCTGAATAAACCTGAACTTTAGCACCTATTTCTTGGATTCTAGCTGCAAGCATTTCTGGGTCTTCTTCTACACTAATCCAATTATCAGTATCAGAAAAATCTGGAGGATTCATAACTGGAGAAATATAAGTTGGTACTTCTGATAAAATAGTTTCATCAACAATAAGTCTACTTTCAGAACTAGCATCCCAAGTTGACATATTTGAACTACCAGTAAATGTAATTGGCATTACTGGTTTTGAAATATTATCCATATTTATTAAAGCATCTGAAGGAACTAGTGTATCAGACATCTTTCGTTGTAATTCTTGCATACAAACATATAAAACTAATAGATGTTTCATTTCATCTGGGAAATAATCAGTCTCAGATGGTTCACCACCATGTGCTAAATTATTTGTGTCTATAGAAACAATAACCAAATCATTATTTCCACCAGTTGGTAACATATATATTGTACCATTTTCACGATAATAAACAGGGTCAGATACAGATGCTTCATAAATACTGTTTGTATCATTTGCTTTATATTTGAGTATTGGTAGAATTTCTCTATATTCAGATTCAGTACCAGAATCTGTTCTAAAAACAGATACTACATCATTATTTCCTATAACCTCGGAATCTCCTATGTTTTCTGAAAGTTTACTAAATTGATGAATTATAGAAGGATTTGTTTGCTTAACTTTATTAATTACATCCCACGCACCATTTTTAAGCCATGTACTAATAGAATCGTTATCAGTAACGGTTCCTACTAAGTCTTCTACTTCTGATTTCCAACTCATTATTTAATTGCGTATGGGTAATTAGATTTAATCATTTTTGGTGTTTTTGTTCTTTCTGTGTTAGAAAATTCTTGAATTCTTTTTAACATATCTACAAATTTCTTTCCCCAATAAATAGCTATTTGCATTAATTCTGGATTTGGATTTGTTTCATATCCCCTTTCAATTGCCCTTGTTACTAACGCATCATGGAATTGAGGAGGAAGTGCATTAGTTAAAACTGTATCTAAGGCACTTATTTTAGTTAATTTTGTTTTGTAATGTACAATAACTTCTTCTGCTTCGGTAACAGCAGTTAAAGCATGATTTTGATTAGAATCAACATCTAACCAACCTATCCCTATTTGTTTATCCTTTATCCACCAATATTTTTGTGCTTTTTTCGAATCAGCCATTAATATCCTTCCATATGTTCAGGCTCTCTAACAAATGGAATATGTTCACCTTTAAATTTAACTGTTTCTATACTTATAACCTCATCAGTATCAGTAAGATTAGAAAGTTTATCAAATTTATAATATTTAGTTCCACTTGCCGATGTAAATGTATCACTTACCTGAATAGCAAATGATGTCTTATCGGTAATTTCATCCATTGCTTGATTGAGCCACTCAAAGATTTGTTTTTCACCTACGTTGGGATGATGTTGTTTCACCATCTCAACCATGTTTTTTATGGTCATAGAAAATCCTTTAAAAATGTCTCCCCAGTTTCCCAGGGAGACAAATTATATGCTATTTACGCACCAACGTTTGCTGTGTAGCAAGGTATAAAATGGTCTACACCATTTACACTTACTTTCAGAACCTTAGTAGCTTTTGCAGCATTCGCGGCAGAAGCCGCTCCAGCTTCAGCATCCACAACACCGACTTCAAGAGATTCTCCTAAAGTCTTTAGTTCTACTACTTCAGCATCAGATACTTCAGCATTAGGATTTCCTGCTATCCAATATTTAGTAGCCATATTAGTTACCTCCTATTTTATAGCCAAACTGCGTGAGTCTCTGGGGCAGTGAATTCAAAGCCAACATCAGCTTGAATTAAATCAACCCTATAGTCTTCACCAGAGTTTTTGATTGTCTTGACACCTGGGTAAACAGCCATGTCACGGTTAATCCCATTACCTTTAAGGGCAACAGTCTTACAAGCCTTCATGTTTGCACCAATCATCTTGACGTTAGTACCATCAAGGTGAATGTCACGTACACAACGGATTGAAGAACCATCAACATCAAACTGTCTGTAGCTTACACCAGCCATTTTTCCACGACCAGAAAACTGCATTGAGTAGTTTGGACTCTGTTCGAGGTTATTTTTGGCAAAGCCACCCATTTTTGCTAACCAATTCCACACATGAGTACTACAGTAATATACTGGAGCAACTGATTGTGCAACTGAAAAACGTGGGTCAAAAAACGCACTCATATCATCTAAAAACGAATCTAGTGTTTTTGTAGATGTATCTAATGCGAATGTATTCCCGTTATTCAAGATGAAGTTTACAAGACCTTCAGTGTATGAAACACCATCACCATCTATGTATTGTTCACCAAAATAACCAGCTTGACCAATTTCCCAGTTCATCTCAGCCATTTTGTCTGCCCACTCATTCTTCCAAGGATTTTCCCCGAACTTAAGTGCCGTTGCCATTGCACGACCACTCATCATTGCGGTTTTCTTGAAAATTTGAGTGTAGCCAAAATCGGTTGAGAAAGGCTGTGAAATGGTTGTATCACCATATCCACTCAATTCATGATAAGCAGTACCAGCGATATATGTACGCATTGGTTCTAACTTTTCAGCTATTGAATCTGCACCAACTCCATGACTTACATCAGGTATTGTTGCGTCAGCTGCTGCATCTTGAAGTGAGCATGGAAATGTTGAGCCAGAATCACGCTTTAGAACAATACCATAAACTGATACCATTGTAGCTATCACAGCTGCATCTCCAGTAGACGTTACATTAACTGTGACAGGAGCAGCTGTTATCTTAACCAAAGCATAACCATTAACACTTCCAGAATCAACAGCGAGCCTAGTAGGAATCTTGATTACTTGGTCTTTTAAGAACCAATTTGGTTGAGTTAGGGGTGCTCCACAAGCGTAATCTTTTGAAGCTGTGCCATGTGCATCAATCTTATTTACAAGATTACCATGTGTTTTGTAGTCGCCTGCAATAAGAAGTTGGACATCTTCACCAGCTGCTGGAATTGCATCATTATTACAACCTAAACCATCACCAGTATCACCTAGTAAAAGTTGTAATGCTGCGTCATTCCAAGCAGTACCAGCACTTGTAACAGTAGGTGCTACTATAGCAGCTGCATCGGCATCTTTCACGCCAAGTACATATCCATATCGTTTGTACAGATTAGTTCCACGCTTAATAGCGTATTCAAACTTACTGTCCGAAACGAACTTCTTTTGTTTTCCTGCTAAAAGCAGGTGTTGGAAGGGGTCACGCTGGAAACTTAACTTTGTGTAGGTGTTTCCGAAATCGTATCTTCGTTGAAGGTCGCCCAAATCAAGGGCTGTCCTCCCTCTTTGGTTTTCATTACCCGCAGCCAGATTGTCTGTTCCCCACGGCTGTGTTTGCTGTGGGTGGTCGACTGTATGCGGAGTATCATTATGTGGTCGAGTTATTCGACTATAATCATCAGCCATCGTTATCTCTCCTTTTCGAGTTTAGTTAATCGGAGGACAACTTAATTGTCATCTTATCCGAATAGGCTTTGTTCAGTGGTAGCATCCCCAAAAATATTGTCAAAAAGTTCTTCTTCAGTACTTTTTGTATCTCCAACATTATTGAGTTCACTATTACTGGTAGGCATATTTCGGACATTCTTCATTTGGCTTAACATCTCTTGTTGAGTAGAATTTCTAACATTAGCAGCATTTTTATCACGATTTAACACATAATGAATATCATCAAGTGTAAGTGTGTGGTCTTTTGCTTCATTTACCATAGCATCGAATTCTTCTTTACCCATTCCATGTTTTTCACGAAATTTGGATTCAGCTTCTTTCTTTGTTACAGCATCTTTTGCAGCATATGCTTTTTTCTTTTCATTATCGAGTACCTGACCAATCCTTTGATTAACAATCGAATCAACATGAGCATTCATTACTTTTGCTGAATCTGAATCTGGTTCTGAAACCGCTTCATTAGCATCATAAATGAAATCCTCATCTAATTTGAGTTCTTCTTGAATTGTCTTGGCAGGTGCTCCACCATTTTCTAAATAGTCACGAACATGGTCTACCAGACCACTATCATTTTTCATTGCCTTGAGAACAGGAACAAAAGGTTCAACCTCTTTGTACTGGTCTCTTAGCCTAACAGCTTCTTGACTGCTGTCAGCGTAGCGTTTTTTATATGGGTTGCTTACATCCTCCCATCCATCCGTATTCTCGGAGCCAACTTCTTGTTGAACTACTTGTTGTGGTTCTTCTATTGGTTGGGTTGCCTGTTCGGATTCTGATTGACTATCGTATGCCACATCATTAACCTCTCTGTCGAGAGCATCAAAAAATTGATTAACGTCAGAGTCATTTTGGACTTCCTCTTGAGTTTTAGGCTCAATAACGGGAGTATCTCCTAATGAGTTACTGACAGGTTCTACAGCTTTTGACATTTTATCTCCATTTGAGTATTATAAGATACTATTTATTGATTTTATTTTGCAAATCTTTTTTTGCTATTTCTGCAGCCATCGAAACTTCCTTATTTTTGGTCTGAACTTCGTTTTTCATTACATTTCTAAGTAGTTTCTGTTCACCTTCTGTCTGAGTATACTCTTTATCCATACTTCCTTTAACTTGTTCTTTCTTTTTAGTGATTTCCATTTCTGCCTGCATAACCTTACCTTTAATACCAGCTTGAACAAGTTGTCTTTCAAGAGTTTCAATAGTGCCTTCTCTATCTTTCAATGATTCTTCCATTTGAGCTACTTGATTCTGCATTTGAGCTAGTAAAGATTTTCTCTTTGCAATTTGCTCTTTATTTCTAATATCAGTTTCAGCAAGTACAGCAATATCATCTACAACTCCAAATTGTAGTAATTCTTTTAATTCTGCTAAATATGCCCATCTATTAACAGGCAATGTTGAACCAGCTACTACACGAACATCAGCTTTCATCGCCGTTATATCCATAGACTTACCAATTGCCTCTCCCATGTCATTATAAATTGGGATATTAATTTCTTCCTGTTGACTATCTTGTAAAGCTGAAGGTTGAATAATTCTAAATCTTTTGTTAGCAGTATAAGAGGCTTGACAAAACTGCATAATAACTCTTCCTAGTTGCCTAAGTGCTGGTTCTATACTATGTTTCATCCACTGTTTTACTCTACGAGTACCATATTCATCTAATGCCAACATTCCCCTAAAAGTTTCATGTTGTTGTTGAGTATCTCCCTGCATAGAAGCATAAATACCTGCTAGATATTCCATATCAGCTTTTCCTTCTTGGACCATTGTAAAGAAAGCATTTGATAATGGGGCAGGCATAACTGGAGTTGGTCTTTCAGAGCCAGGTCTTACTGGTAACAATGCTCCTGGAGATGATGAATACTGACTCCAAACTTCAGTATCAACACTTCCTTCTTCATATAACCATCTAAGAGAAGAACCTAACGAAGCATTATGAACCATTATCTGATGAGACTTATTAATTTCTCGTTGTTTACCAACAAGAGGAGAAACAGCAGACATTGGATAAGGAGTACCAGTCCATTTGAAGTGAAATGGAACTATTGGATAATCTTTTATAATATCTGGATATACTTTCTCATATATAAAGGTATCTCCAACAACACAAGTTAATTTTACTCTATCTCCATAAAACTTTATTGCATCTACCATCATGGAAGCAAAGGCTTCATCTTCTTGTAATAATTTAAATTCTTTTTCACTTACAACATTATTCTCTACTTTTGATATTTCAGCTTGTAATTGACTCATATATTCTTGTTCAAATGCTTCTAATTGAGATTTCATTAACTCAGCAGCTTTTTTCATTTCAAGTTCATATCTCTCTGGTAACATTTCACCAGATTGAACCGCTGCTTTCATCTCAGCTTCTTGTTCCGCTATTTGTACTTCCATCTCCGCAGCCATCTCTTGCATTTTAACTTGTACCTGTGAATTAATAGCATCTAACTGCTTTTTATCAGGGGGTACTCTATAAAAAACATTAACAAATGGAACTTTTACCTTTTCATATAGTTCAAAATATTCCTGTACTACATCTTCCTTACCCTCTTTTGGGTCTATAGATAAAATTTCACTATCGTCACTATAAAAATCATGTTGGCTGTCATCCATTGCCCTGTAAGAAGCAGAGTCATAACTCATATGTTCACTAGATGCTTTCTTAATTTTAGCAGAATATTCTGGATATAACTTTAATAAATGACTCTTAGGTAATATTTTTCTTATAAGAATAAATGCCGCATCTCTAAATAAAATATCTCTTGATTTAGGGTCAACAAATAAATCAAATGGTTCAGGTTGCTTAATAACAATTTCACCCATACCATCATCCATATCTGCATCAATATCAACAAGCATATACCCTATAGATTTAGTAATACAATTATTAATAACATTAGAATAGAGAGTATCTCCATCTGATAAATGCCACACATAATCAGCTAGATTACTAAAAACTGAAGCAACATCAGCATCTGAGCCTTCTGCTCCGACAGCCTGCCATCTTGGATTATTTGCTGTTGCATAGTAATTTAACATTTCAACTACTGGGGAAATTCTATTAATAGTAAATGTAGGCATACCTTGTTCTTCAAGGTCAGTTGTTTCGCCCTGTGACAACTGATTGTCGTTAGCAAACTCAAAACCTTTTTGATTAATTTTTTTCCATTGCCATCTCGTAGGTGAATCTGCAGAATTAAATAATGCTCTTATTCTATCTGATGTTTTTGTTTTTGCCATTTTTATATCCTCTATTTATTAAATACTTTTCCTATTACTCTCATAACCTTACTTTCCCATCCCTCTTTATTTAACATCTTATACATTTTCCATGCTGATTTTTCATCAATTATATTTTCTCGATTATATGCATCGACAGCTCCCTTATGAAGAGAACCTTTCATAGTTAAAGTAGGGTCTTTATGCCATTTATCAACTTCAGACATTACATAGCCTCTATTTCCTGAGTCATCTGCAAATGTATAAAGACCATAATTACCTCTTCCTTCTGTTTTTGTTATAATTGAAGCCATATCTTTAGGAGCATTATGTATAATACGTTCAAAAGCTTGACGTTGAGGAGTAGGTCTTGAATAATCTCTTCCATCTTTTTGATATACTTCATAACCCATTTCTTCTTCTGCGGTTATCATTTTATCATATGATTCATGCCACGGAGCTTTTAACAATAGCCCACTAGATGGAACTCTACTTGGATAATGACCAGATGCATCTTTCTTATAAATTTCAGCATTTTTTGCTGATTGTACATCATAGTCAGCTTTTCTTCTAACAATAGGTCTTTCATAGTCGTCAGACCATACTCTTTCATAAAATGGGTCACGACCACTATAAACTTCATTGTATTGTTCATCATCCATATCTATTGGTTGCTCGTAATCCTGCCCTGCTTTATAAGGCTGACCTTCTGGTTGACGAGGTGACCTATATTCTTGATTTCCATTTGCCATTACTAAACTCCTTTTTTTACTATCAAGCCACTACCCAACTCTTAGCTTTTGGTTTATTTCTTGTCCAATTACCTTTTTTATCTTTTTCATTATTCATAGGAGGATATGCATATTTACAAGCGTAAGCTAATGCATCTATCGTGTCATCGTGTGCCATTCTTGGTCCAAAAGTAATAATTTCTCTTTCTAAATCATATTGACTTTTTTTAATATGTATTTGACCAACTGAAAATCTTTGAGCAAGTATTTCCTGGATTCTATCTCTCTTACTCATTCTGTTGCCAGGTTTTTCAGCTTTAAAGCCAATACTAAAATCATTTCTTCTTCTCATTTCTGCTTGAATAGCTTGAAATACTGGTTTACTCATTGCAGTATCCTCAATAGTAAACAATGATGGACTATAAAACGAAGAATAATCAAATATATAATCTACTATTCCCTTGTTATCCATTCCTGGGATAGCTAATACTGGAAGACTTCTCTTTCTTTCATAATTAACAACATATATATTATTGTCTGGGGTCACAGCAACTACAATTACTACACTAAAGTCACTATCTCTCCTAACTGAATCAGTTGCTGGGTCTACCCCTACAAATGTCATACAAGGTTGTACATCTTCCCCATCAACTTCTAAAAATGTCATTCCAGTCTCTGGTTCCTTAATAAAATTACCATCCCAATATTTTATATGGTCTCTTGTAAATATAGAATCCTTTGAAGATTGAACTTCCATCATATATTCTTGATAGAATTTCTGAGGAGTTCCACTATCTGCGTAAAATTTCTTCTTTCTTTTCATTTCTTCATGTCCGAACCAACTCGCCCAGAGGGGCGTTCCATCTTCTTGCAATGCTTTATATGTAATAACTTTCCAACTGAACGGTTCTTTTTCTTTTAATGCTTTTTCATAGCCAACTAGAATCTTTTGTATAAATGAGTCATAATGCACAGGAGTACCATTTATTCTTAGCCGCCCTGTCTTCGGTTCGAGTGCAGGAAAGACGACAGCAGTAACGAGGTTGGATATTTTACTCCTCGCCTCTGGCGTAATCGTGTTATTCTCATCCTCAAAATCATCAAGTACGATAAGGTCATAACGCTTATGTAACTTAGCACCACCGCGAATACCAGAAAGATTACTCTTAGATATAAGCTTACAACCATTACGAAGTTCAATATCATCTTCTGTCCACTTCCTTCCTTTTAAATCCCCAAAATAATACTTAACAGAATCATTATATTCCAAATGATACTTTACATAGTCAAGATTGGGAACACTTATTTTTGAGGAAGCAGCAACCCATCCATAAAACAACGGTTCCTCAGTAAAAACAAAATCATGTAGAATATTAGCCTTTGTAAGTACTGTTTTACCATGACCTCTAGGTAATATTATACCAAGTTGCCTAACATCAGCATCCATACAAGCATCTGCTACCTCATAATGAAAAAATGGTGTCTCAGAACGCATAAAATCGTCAGGAAGAAATAATTTACCAAAAGCAATGAGGTCTTTATGTGCTAATTGTAAGGTTTCTTCCGCTTTTGAGACGTTTCTTGAATTTATATTAGCCATTTATAGCTATAATTTAATCTTATATATCAAATATGGTAAGTTTTATTTACTTTTTTTAATCTTATTACTTTTTATTGATTTTTTCCAATTATTTCTTAAATATGTTAAGTATTCAGCACCATTCTCTGGATTAAATATAGTAGTTATTAGTCTATTATCATCATCTCCATACTGAGGGTCAATAATAGTAACTGGACAATTAAATATATTCTTATCATCAAGTCCAAGTCTATCAGCATAATCATCTATTATTTTAAATGATGCTACCTGAAGACCATGACTTATTAATCCACTAGCAGGGTCTTTTAATACTTGGTATCCTGAAACATGAGTATGACCAGATGTAAGTATATGGTCACGCCACCCCATTTGAATTGCTTTAGAAACACCGTGAGCAGTATTCCACATTGAGTTACCTTTGAAAGTATGACGAGCATTAATTCGTATTTTCTTTCCATTAGGAAAATTAAGATTCATTCTAGCACCGTGTCTTTCATAAACTCCCTTATGGTCTCTCATCATAAATTCTAAAGGGTCTCCCTCGCCACTCCATACATCATGATTACCTGCTACTAAGTAAAGCCATTGTACCTTACCTACAAAATATTCAGTAAGCCTCCAAGATTCTTTAGCGGTTGTGGACTGCATCGCATATAATCTAGCTAACCTACCAATCCAGTTATTTTGAATATCTCCTAGATTCCCAGCAAACATTCCTTCTGTCTGATTAATAACATCTGTATAGCGAAGAATTGTAGCTAAATCTGTGCCATCGTCATCAACGTGAGGGTCTCCAAAGTGAGCAATCCCTATTGGACCGCTTATCTTTATATTAATATCTATTAATGATTTATTATTTTTAGCATCAATAGTTTTCTTGAATTTTTGTTTTCTCCAATCAATGAGAGTATCAATTGGAACATCTGGGTCTCCCTCATTATCATGGTATTTTTCTTCTACATCAAATGGAGATTCATCTACAATAGTAGGATTTAATGTTTTTTTACCACATGAATAACAATACCATCTTTGTCTTTTTTTAGTTGCCCAATATTGAAAACCATCTTTACGCATTGCCCTGCTGCCACATGATTCTTTAGGGCAGGCTATTACATGTCCATCTTCATTTAATGTATAATCGTCTACAGCCATTTATATAAACTATTTATTATCTTTAAGTTCTAATGGTCTTTGTACTCCCTCTATTTGCTCATCCGAAAATCCACTGAAAACAGCACCTGTGAGTTGAGTGACCTTAGTACTACTTTTATCTTCTAAATCTAATATGTCAGACAATTTAAAAATAGCTTTTAATCTTGTATCCTCTCTATCGGCAGTTTCAGCCATATCCTTTATAGCACCAAGTATATATTCAGAATCTATACCTAATTCATTCATTACTGGTTCTAATTCTTTTCTCATAGCAGTTTTTATCCTCTCTGTTCTGGTAAGTGTTTTAGCTTGTGATAATGCATACCTTTCGTCATTAGTAGGGAAAGCTTTAAGATAAGCATCCCTCATAGGCACACCACTTGCTAAAAATTGAACAAATACCTCTTCATTACTTGTCAATTTACGTCTTTGTTCTATCAAAGTCTGTGCAAATTCTCCACTAAATGAATAAATATTCTTTTTTCTACTAGTATCTAGTATAGATGAAGGGGTACATGGGTAGGTTCCAGTACAAGTCCCTATATAATAGGTGGTTCTATTCTTGCCCCTGGCTTTTTTCATCATTCCTTTACGCAAAACTTGGATTACCGCCCCATCATCGGCAAGAACCCAATCATTCAATTCAGCAGACCTCCAATTTTTATTAATTTTAAAATTTGGCGGAACTTCTTCTATGTCATCAAAGACACTATGGCTGATTTTGTTTACTTTGTACTCTCTCACTATTTAATTGCACTAGATTTTTAATAAGGGCAGCTACCTCAGATGGAATCATATATACAATACCATCTATTTCTATAGGTTTATAATCTCTTTGTAAATTTGATAAGACAAATTCCTGTCCATTCTCACTCATTAACGCAATTTCTTCTATAAGTTTTGCCATATCTGAATTTAGTACAGAAATCAGTGTACTACTGGTATAATATATTTAATTCTTTATATAATATTTAATTAAACCCACCCACACACCCATGAAATTAATACATACGTCAAGAATTGTCAACTTTTAAAAAATGTGACATTTTGTTATGCGTCATTATATAAAGTACACACCCCTTAACAGGGAGTTTTCACTATCGTTTTTACGTTATGTTTGATTCCATATATACTTTTCGGAGTTATAACTAACATACAAAGGAGCATAAACATGGCTATAATAGGTAAACGGTCGTATAATCGTGTACAGAGGCTAGAAGAAGGTGAATTCTCAATTGATTCACATGATGTTGAAGGTCGACAAGTAAAGGCTGATGCACTGAAATTGGTGAAACAGGGTGAAGATGAACGTGCAGTATCGTTACTACATGTCTATAAATCGGTAAAGGTAGTTGATACAACACCAGCAGCGGTTCCAGATGAAGTAACGGTAAAGATGAGTCAGGGTCGTAACGAAATAGAAGTTCCAACAAATCTGATTCAATTATATCAGAAGGATGGTTGGAAATTGTCAGGGTAGTTTCATGAAACACTTAGCCTCTTTCTTTCGAGTTAGAGGTTATTTGTTTAATTTATTCTTCTTAGTATTAATTTATTTGTATGCAATTGCACTTAATTCAATATAAAAATGCAGAGCATATCCTACCATATAAATGAATACGTTATCTCCTTCCTTCCCCTTCATCCACATAGTATATATATATGTAACTTATACTATACAGTATCATGCCATCATAGTCTTGCCTTCTCGTGGCGATGTGCGTTAAGCTTGAGGTTCTCCCGAACTTTTATCAAGTGACCAAAAGATAAGAATCATCCGCTCTCGGGAAAGAGCCGTTGTTTCGCAGGCTGGAACACCTGTAGTCGTTGAAAGACGGGAATGAGTGGAAGCAGACTAACTCCTGTTAGTTTAATCCAAGGAATCGGCATCTCGGGTCTCCAACCCACAGGAGGGATGTAAAAGGTTCTTAGGTAAAACCACCCCGTCTCCAACTTCTCTATAAAGTCTTGAAAGGACTATAACCAAAGAATTCTTGATTCCTCAACATCAGGAAATAGATAACAGGATTGAGGTAACGCCTAGGAAGTGGTGACTTAGGTATCTTCACGTAAGTGAGTAGGGTAAGAGAGCGACCAATAGATGATGAATTATCTAACCTATCATCTGAATTTTTAAAAAGGAGTAATCATAATGTTTGAATCTCTGATTATTATAGTTGTTTGTATAATCTTCTTTTCAGTAGCCAATCACTGGCTTATGAATAACTAGGCAGGGGCAATAAACTACCATCAAACGTCATGATGTATTGGAACCCGCAATTTCAAGTTTGTTGCCCTTCCACATATTTGTCTAAATGCAGACATTAAAGCATTCGGGAGCATATTCTCGTTAGATAAACCTAGCAATAGGGATAAAGTTAATGGGTCAATTAGGTTAAAGACTCAGGCGACATATTAATTAGCGTTGAGTGACTAAGGTTGCTGATACGCTGGTCAATTAATGTGTTTGTGTATGCAAGTACATGATATACTAGTCCTATGTAAGTCCTTTGGCAATGTAGGATACGTATTCGGTTTGGAAAGTCGAAAGAGTAGGAAACTACAAAAATCAAATGTACAGAATATGAGTAAAGATTGTTGTCCACCTTGTATTCAGCTCCACATACTTAATCTTCGCAGTAATGAAAGATATAAAGGTATGGATAGCCGAGCTTTAAGTCTTGTTTTGAACAGAAACAGACCTCAGTGTTATCTTG
>VTLG01000572.1_pt1 | contig 50862 bp, 45 predicted proteins | sample 4694571 | NCBI WGS metagenome assembly VTLG01 (sample SAMN12604809, study PRJNA352737) | marine metagenome | biome: ENVO:00000447; feature: ENVO:00000209|ENVO:00000569|ENVO:01000036; material: ENVO:00002151; isolation source: viral sequences binned using virsorter ... | reverse complement strand
AAATTAGAAAAATCCTCAACCCATACCCAGTCACCAACCGCACGAGGGGTAGGCATTGTTAGGTTAAAACCGCCAGGACTGTTCTGGGAGTCAACTGTATACTTTTGGTTCGTACCAACAGTAAAGTTTCCAGATACAAAAGTCCATCTTGCTTTTGCAAGTTCAAATCCGCCAGGAGTTGATCCATCGTGGACAACCGCCGTATTCTTGTCAGTGTCTACCGTTATCTCTGCTAGAGCTCCAGTAAAGTTAAAGTGTTCAGCTGTTGTGCCTTTTCTAAATTGAACCTGCTTGGTCATGAGTCAGATGTCAAATAGTTATGCTTCTCATCTTATTTATACAACTGACTTTTCATTTAGATAATAACAACGTAGGTTCTGCCTTCCTCGAATACCAGATACTCGGTAGGAGCAAGACCGTAAGATTGAATTCTACCAACTCCAACGTAAACTCCCTTACCATATGCCTCTTTGGAACTAGCAAGATTTTTGAAGTATCCTGTTCCGTAAACTGGAGCCCAAGCTCTCCTTTCTGAACTGCCGCCGTGTACACTGTAAAGAACTGCGCTGCCAATACCAATTGAAGGCGTATAATCGACAAATGGATGAACAAGAGGAGTATTGGAGAATGTAAATGTTCCTGATGTGCCAGGATCTTTGTCGTCTCCGTAGTATCCGTATGTCTGAATTTCTTTGGTATCTCCAACACCAGAAAGTGTAGTAACTCCAGATGTTGTAGGAAGATATAACCAATGAAGCTTCGTGATTGCAGAAGCGCCCTTGAGATCGAAGAGTACTGTACCCTCTCCACCCTGACTGGTAAAGGTTGGGATTGCAGATCCAGACGCTGTAAATGTACCAACACCAACTTCTCTTGGAGTTGTTGCTGTTTCTGCAGTTCCAAAGAATGTTGAGAATCCACCACCAGTTTCCGCTGGAGTGAAGTCGATAAGTGGATGTGCAAGAGCGCCAGCGAATGTAAGAGATCCAGATGTAGTGAAGTCTTGGAAGACTGCGAACCATCTTGTATCTGCCTCTCCAGCAATATCGACAAGAACGGAACTTGCAAATCCCTGATATGGAACTGCCTCTGCACCAGAACCAAATCCGAATAGAGAACCAGATCCAGTTGCAGTAAGTCTGACTCCAGTAACAGGATCGACACTGTTGCTGAGAGTAAGTGTTCCAGAACCAACAGGCTCGAATCTGCGTTGGGCCTTTGCTGTACCAGAGAGTGTGAGTGCCGTAGATGCTTGATACCAAGGAACTTCGTCTCTCGCAGTAAAGCTCTCTGCTGCCGTTCCATTGAATATAGAAGTTCCAGCAACGAGTTCTGCAGCTGCAGCATTCTCTGAGGCTCCACCAATGGAATATAGAGATCCAGATCCAACTTCGGAGAATGTTCTTGCCTCGTCTGTTGCACCACCCTCGTAAGTGTATGCTCCAGTACCATCTGTTGCATAAATCCTGATGATTTTCTCTTCTGTGAGAATACCACCTTCCTGACGTATGGTAAGTTGACCAGATGTGCCTGGATCTCTGTCGTCTCCATAATAACCAAATACATTGATCTCTCGACTTTCGGCACCACCCGTAAAGTCGAACATGATAGATCCAAGGCCGTATTCGGTAGCAGGAGTAAATCTCCATGTTGCACCAAATTCGACTCCATCGAGATCTCCTTTCTCGTCTGGGCCTCCAACACCGTTTCCAGCAGTACCAATACCCAGAATGTAGATAACACCGTGAGTACTGATAGGTGCGTTTGTTCTGGAGATCGAACGACCATCGATCTTGATAATTTCTCTTGTATGACCGTTGTTGCCATCGAGAAGTGATTGACCGCCTGGGTACTTGGGAACAAATACGGCAGTTGTAATACCAGTAATTCTGTCCGTACCGCCACCAGGCTGTAAGAAGATACCTGTTTCGAGACCGACGTTTCTGTCGATACCATAATGAGGTGTGTAATCGATATCTGGGTGGTTGAGTTCTCCAGCCAAACGCATAACAGCCTTGGTAGACTGAGTGGCGTATGTAAGTTTGAGATCGGTGTATGCTCCACCAACAATGTGTAGGTATGTTCCTTCTGGTGGATCTCCACTCCACTTCTCGGTAAGTGTACCACTGAGAGTGTATTGACCACTTGCAGGTGGGAAGATGACTCTTCTGTAAGTTGTAAACCCAACTGCCTGAGTCTGAGTAAGAGCAATACTTCCAAGACCAACATAATCCTTGGTAACGCTCTCGACAAGAGTACCAGAGGTATCGTAAAGAACTGTATTCTCTGGAGTCTGAGCAATATACCTTTCTGGAGAAGTAGTACCAACAAAGTCGAATAGTGTTGTTGTACTGCTTGCAACCGCAACTCTTTCGTCTCCAGAACCCTGAACAATAAGTGTACCAGAACCATTCCATTTCGGAATCCACATGGTCTTGGCACGTGGTTGTGGTTGTGGAGCAAGAAGAGATCCGAATGGGTATCTGGTTTCGACTGGAATTTCTTGGTTGATCCATCCATAATCGTGGTAACCGTTGTTGATCTCCTGCGATACGAATCCAGTATAGTGTGGATATAGATGTTGATCGTATGCAGGGCCACCAGCAGAACTAATACCAAGTACACCCCAATCCTGAGATACAACAGTATCAGCAAAGTTAATATCGTACTGATCTGTCTTATCAAAGGATGGTAGGATAGTGTTACCACCAGATCCTTGATCGTATGTTAGACCTCCATTAGAGAATGTGATATCTTGGTCGTAGGTATCGCCTTCATCGTCAAATGTCTCAGTACCAGAAGCAGTACCAAGATTGTTAAGTCCAAATCCGTAACTGACATCGGAATCAAGAATACCCCAATTCTCATTTTCCTGACCATACCAGATAGAGTCCTCATTATAATTGTCAGTATTGGTGACCTTAATGGCTCCACCACGAACATTAATATCTCCACCGAACGCATCCTCTGGAGTATCAACAATTCGTGCATATGTCTGACCTTCTTCTCTTCCTGTCTTAAGAGTAATCTCAACTGTATTATCAATGTGAGGACTGAAGACCTGACCAGCAGTACCACCAAGATAAGAGTAATCTCCTTGTAGGTATGCCTTAGTAGTGGACTCTGCAGATCCACCAACTGCGAATAGACTACCACTACCTTCAGGAATCCAAGGAGTAATAGACTCATTACCAGTACTGGAGAATGTAAACTTACCTTCTTCACCGAATACTGTATGTTGAGGTGCCTGTGATAACCAGAGTTCTCCAGATATGAATATACCAGCATTGTGTGTAGCAATACCAGATTTTCCAGAAGACTCGTACTGAATCGAAGCTGCAATATCGAGATCTTCTGAAAGTAGGAATGTTGCAATTCCTGTAGTTCCAAGAGTCTGTATGGATAGTGAGGTATCTCCCTCGGAGAAGGAATCCAGACTTGGATAATGTTCTCCTCCAAGTTGCATCCAATTGAATTCTGGAAGTAGGAATCCCCAGTTCTCTGCTTCCTTCGGAATAGTCTCGTCGTTGGTGACAATTGGGCCCCAATCCTCTGAAAGTTGAGTTGGAGTTGCAACACATAGACCCCAATCGACTTCCTCCGTCTTGAGGTTCCCCATAGGGGAGAACCAAGAAGGAGTGAACACAGGAACATTCTGTGTCATTCCTCCAGTAATATCGAAGAGGTTTATATTGCCATCTGCCTTGGCAGTAGCAACCTTGGTTGCCCCACCACTAACATCGAAGAGTACTGTACCTGACTTATCACCACTACCCGTAACAATAGCAATACCAGATACAGATCCAGTAAGTCTGACTGTAACTTTCCTATCTGGTGTTTGTGCAACAGTAGATTCTGCACCTGTACCAGAAATATCAAATAGTACCGTTCTGGATGGAGTTGAAGGAACGAATTTCTCTTCAGCAGATCCACTAATTTCTGCCTTACCTTCAAGTCCAAAGAAGGTACTTTGTGGAGCCTGACTGAACCAGTTGGTTCCAGAGAATGTACCGAGAGTACCAGATCCAGAGTAACATGGTACTCTTTGAGTATCCGTTGCCTCTGCAAGTTTGAATATACTACCAGAACCAGCGTAATGGAATGGTCTGGATTCTCCAGCACTAATTCCGTAAGCCTGATACTCATGTAGAGATATCTGACCACCAAATTTCCTTGGTATAATTCCACGATCTTCCGAGGAAGTTACACTATCAGTTATATTTCCGTAATCTGCGTAGTCTAATGCGTCAGCATCAGCAAACGATCTTTCCTTACCGAGAGGATCAATGATCGTCTCGTCAAATGTGATGAGTTTGTCATCGAAGGATGAACCTTCTCTTATGACTAAGACACCGTTATTCTCTACATCCCACTTATCATCTGGGTCACGAGCATAATCAAATATTACTCTCTCGTTCTTATATACTCTTCCGTAACCGCCCTTAATCTTGGCAGCGTTCTTAATTACTGGGAAATATGCGTCTTGGTATGGAGTTGAAGTTCCACCAGATACAGTAAGTGTACCTGATCCATTCCAAGGATATACTTGATCTAGGTCGGTAGCAGATAGCCCTGACTTGGCAATCGCACCAGAACCATTATAATTTGTTCTACTATATGACTCGTTAGCTACACCAGTGGTGGTGAAGATGACTGGCCCAGCCGCTCCGAGATCTGGTATAACCAGTCTTTCGAGACCTGAACCTATTTCATGTATAGTACCTGTACCAATCCATATTCTGACAGGACTGGTTAGTGCCGCAGCACCTACATCGAATAATACTGTATTGTCTGCTGGGAAGATGACCTGAGATCTAGATCTACCGAACTCATCTCTTCCATCTACTACTTTTATTGGGCCGAATGGAACAATATCATCAGCGTATATTAATCTACCCCAGTCATGTATATTGAAATAATTTGCGTCTCTTTCAATTATCGCAGTCTGATTTATATCGCCATAGTCAATATTCTCCGTAGACGATACGGTGATATCTCCACCATCAAACGTCTCGAATACATCTATCTTCGTATTGTCGTAGACAAATACGGTCAAACCTTACCCCCGATAATTAAAAAGGGTCTACTTTGATATAAAGTAAACCCCACATATTGATATTTAGCGTTTCTATTAGTCGAGTGCGACGTTCAGAGTAATCTTAATTTGGTCACCGTTGTTCTGAATGTTGTAAGGGCCGTTTGTGAACCTTTCAGCGTACATTATACTAGAGTATAGTGTAGCAGTGTTCAGACCTAGTACACCGTTCGATGTAGCAGTTAGAGATGGAGTCGTTACAAACTCATCTGCGTTAGGTACATTGAAGACTGTGTAAACATTAGACTCAAGTGTTGTGTTACCAGCACCAGCAGCAACGTAAAGGATGTCTCCAGCCTTAAGTCCGTGGTTAGCAACAGCAATTTTACCGAAACTGAATGTAACAGATGGGTCAGTAGCGACCTGAATGTTATCAACCAGTGCCTGATCGAGGTAGATCGTTCTCAGGCTTCGGTCAATTCCTATGACTCGTGTTCCAGTTGCAATACCAGCGTTACCAGCAACATATTGTCCGAGAGTTAGATCATCGATACTAACCTGTGGGTCAATTGTGAGGTAAGAGTTTCCAACAATACCGATACATGGGTCAGTATTATTACCCTTGGTGACAGTAGTTCCAATACCAACACTAGAACCGTGTACAACACCCTGTACTGCGACAGGCATGTTATTTGCACGAGTAACATAGTAACCGTAAATGTTACCAGCAGGCCCTGTGAAAGTAAATGTTTGTTCTGGGTATGTAGCAGTTGTACCACTACCAACGTTCTTAATAACCCAACGTGATCCGTTCAGCAGAATACCATACTGCTGGTTATAATCTTGGTCTCCTCTGTTGTTCACACAGACGGGATAACCAGTATTTGCAGTTGTACCATAACCATTAACGTTACCGTCAATATATGGTTCAAAGTACGCTGTTGCGGAGGGAACATCTGCCTCTGCAGGGGTTGTATTACTTGTAAAAAGTTTCAGTACAAGGTTACGTGGTGAGTTATCCTGTATATCTGCGACAAAGTTATTTTGAGCAATAAGATAACGCAGCGACTCAATTTCACCAATATTAGGAACGAGTAATGCCATTGAAAACTACCTCTGAAAGGGTTAGAACGTTAAGAACTATACTTATTTATAATTTTAATTTTAGAGAGATTAGTAAACGCCTTATGTTAGAGACGCTAATAACACTAAAATTGAGAATATCACCAGCCACTATTGTGGTCGTCCAATTATTTAGGACATCATCAAAGTATTTATCCGAATTAGTAAGTTGCACTCTAGTAGCAGAAGTTATACTATTAAAACTAGGATAATCTGCATAAGTACATTTTGATATATCGAAAACAATATCACCAGTCTGATCCGACAAAACTCTAATGTTTTCGATCTCTCCAGTAACATCTATAACCAACTTTCCTTTATCTCCCACTTGCATTGGCAAACTTCCACTGTCAATTACATAATTGACGGATCTCGTGAGGTCTGCAGCTGCAGCAAGAGCAATTACTACTATATCGTCAGCTAAGACAGGAGCAGTAGTGAAAACAATCTTATCACCTGATATATTATAATCCGATGCAGGATCTAAGAAAAGACCGTTTTTAGTTACAATAAGTTGTTGATTATTGTTGGGAGTATATGGAGCTCCCTGATCATTTAAAGAAAATGTAACCTCTGCACCATCTTGTGCAGGAGTTTTACCTAATACAATATTACCATATTGAATAGACTTAGAGGGAATCTCATAGTCTACCCCGACATCATATCTGCCAGGTTCATTAAGGGTTACTAGATAATCTGCCATTATGTTACGCCTGGGATTACTAGAACATTTCCTTGTATTGGTCTAGTTTTATACGCATTAGGCGATGTTAAAACTAAATCATACACATATCTTCCACCTTCTATGACATCTGTAACTGTACTAGCCATAGCTACTTTTATCTGACCATTAATCCTATTAGGAAAAGATACTATAAAAGCATTATATTTTGTGGCAGCAGGATGTTTTCTAAGTTTAGCTTCTCCAGTGTAACCAGTTAAGTTCAAAGCAGACGAATTCTCGTTTTTAACCGTGAATGTCGCTTCAAAATCTACACCTTGATCGAGAACCAAATTGATGTTCCTTGCCGTCATCTGTCAAAAGGGGGATTTTAGTTATTTATCACAATTTGGTCAAGACCTGTTTCAAGAGGTCTTTAACTTCATTAATCTCATTCTTTAAATTATCAATGTCCTTCTTCTGAGATTCAAGATCCTGAATCTCATTGAGTCTCTTATTTTTAAGATCTAAGTAATTATTATACTCAAAATCAGAACAATTTAAAATAGCACCTGACTCCTCATCTCTATAAAGAGATCCACTATCCTTTACCTTTACCTTATTCATTAGATAGATGCAATCGCTCTTAGATCCCTGATCTTAGGAACATGTGCGAAGTTAGTTCCACTCATGACAATCTTAATCTGGAATCCATTGAATTGTGGTAGGTTCTTGGCATTAAACTCATATTCTTTGTAATCAGTATTAGTTGCCGAAGAAAGAATCCTTCTATCAGGTTTACCATTATTCTTAGCAACATCTAAAGGATTACCATTAGAATCTAAGTTATCAAAGCCAGGGAATAGTTCAAATAATTGATACTGTGGCGGAGCATCAATTCTGAATATTCTATAAAGGACTCTAATATCATTTGTTGCATGTCTATATGCATCAAACATAACTTTTAGTCCATCTGCAGACTTCTCAAGATTGACAATCTTAGAAAGATAAACTGCGGCACTTGGATCTGCATTTAAAGAATTAACTCTACGATCTGTGGCATAATCAGTAATCTTACTATTGATTCTGTCCATAATCGTAATCATGTTAACTCTATCCAAGTCAATCATTGGACTTACTTTAGAGTCCTCAGTACTCAGTAATGTTTGTAGATTGAATGATTTTCTTCCTTCATAATCAACTAACTTATCTAATTCATTTTGCTTGGAAGCAATAATTCTTGGAGAAGTTAAAAGGTTATTACTGTTTAATGATATTGCTTCAAATCCTTGATCTACAAATGCAGTAGCAGTTCCATCAGGACTATTACCACTAAATGTTCTTATCTTTCCTTCAATACTAGTTCCTTCTGGAAGAAGGGTAGCAACATTAGGTCTAACAATATTGAATGGAATGTTCTGAGTCGCCATTGGGCCGAAAGGAACACCAACTTGTACATACTGTTGATCATAACTACCACCAGACTTAGTTTCATTGAAGAACAATTCTGGGAATCCACTTGCATTTCCAGTTGCCCTGTCTAATCCACGACTGGATATTCCAACCTTAATCCAGTAACTATCAACATCAATAGGATACTTACTAAGGTCAGTATCAGAGAACTTATGAGATGTGTTAATTCTTCTTAAGGAAACTCCGTTTAATTCATATTTAAAGATCTTATCATTAACATTATAATCTCCAGCCTTTGTATCATCAAGGGCCCTAGTAATATTATTAATTGTAGATGTTGTGGTTGTTATACCAGTATATTTTATAATTTCATTACCAATTTTAATATAGCCTGGATTGGAACTACTTACTGGTACATTTTCAAACGAAGTAAAGATTCCAACAGCAGTAACAGTCATATCTTCCGTACTAGAAGAATCAACTGAAGATGTTAATTTTTCTGGTTTAACATCAGCTTCTACTCCAGTAAGAGTAACTAAATCTTTCTCAGAATACATACCATGATTTTGGTGTCTAACTCTGAAGTGCAATCCATCTGAAACGTTGTTTAGATATGCAATAGAACCACCGTTAACTACACTAGTTCCACTACCACCAACATAAACAACAGCAGATGATGAATCAACTTTAGGTTTACCTTGAATGTTATCAAGAACTAAGGTATTAAATGCACTAATAATACCAGTGTTATTTGGAATTGACAGACGTAAATCCTTACCAAATCCACCAGTGTTAGTTGCACTAACAGTTAGAACATCACCAGCAGAGTATCCAGTTCCACCGATAGCAACTGTTGCAGCAACAGCAACTCTGTTATTAACGTGAAGATTGACTGTAGCACCAGTTCCTCTACCATATTCAGATACTAAAGGAACTCCAGAGTAAACAACAGATGTGGCAGCAAATCCACTACCAGCATTTGTTACTGTTAGAGCACTATTAATACCAATAGCACCAAGAACTTTATTCAAGTTTGCCTTGAAGTTTGGATTATTCTGTTGGTAAATTGTTGTACCTTCAGCAAGTCCTGTCTGTTCTGCAGATGAAAGACTCTTTCCAAGTCCAACAACAGCAGTATAAGCAAGAAGATCTAATGGGTTTGGAGCAAGAGATACAATCTGTCTGTTTCCAATATCTAGATCTGGGTTATAGAAGTTAACTCTACCTTCTTCAGAAGTAAAGTCTGCCCTGTATAAATTGAACTTAAGGTCTTCTAACTGACTTGGATCCCATGTAGCACCGTTCTGTGACTTAAATAGTGAACCAAGTAGTGGCTGAGATGATACAATTATCTTCTCTGAATCTGCAGAGTTAACTGTTGTTACATCTTCTTCACCCATTCTGGAGATAAAGACGTAGTATTCATTAGATGCAGATAGAAGAACTAAACAATATTCACCACCACCCTCACAATAAACAGGAGCAGGGAATGTAAAGGTTGTTGCCTTAGATCCATCTTCTGATAAAACAACTTGATCTGGGTCAAGAATACATTCACCAAATGGCAGAATCTCCTGAGTAGGTAAACCAGTTTGTAGTGTTCTTACTTGTAACGTAACAGGCAACTCATTTGTATCTTTTGCCCTGAAGTAAACATCACACTTAGTAAGGAATACGCCATTAATATCTGGTATTTCAAAAGATTGTGCAAGAGGGTCAACCCATCTTGTTTGAGTTGTAGATCTATTAGAGAAAGTAGTTCCTACAGTTAGTCTCTTACTTGTATCTTTAAGAGTTCTATCTTCAGATGAAGGAATTCTTTGAACATCAGCATTTCTCATCCGTAATGTAGATGCCTCTACAGTCTGTAATGTACCAGATGCAGTGAAGTTAGCTTCACCAGAACTATCGGTAAATCCAGAAATAGTGGAGTTAACAAGACTGGTTGATAATGTGAATGTTTTAGTACCAGTATTAAATGTAGGAGCAGAAGGAATAGTAGGATCAGGTAAGAAAAGAGATCCAATAAGTGTTCCTGACTTATCTGTAATAAGTCTAATTGCAGATACAGTAGCAATAGCACCACTAGATTGTCCAACAAGTTTCATACCAGTCGCTATGTATCCATAGAATCCAGATGCAGACTGAAGTTCTAGAGATGCAGTATCAACATTTAATAATGAAGTTGTTGATGAATATGTGGAAGAAATACTTGATGCTGGTTCATATGGGTTCTGTTTATAAACCTGATCTGGATTATTGTATGGCCCATACTTGTGATTCTGATTTGCTAACCTGAATCTAATTGCATCAGTATTTGAATTTGGACGACTTCCTTCTACAACTTCACCAGCACCAAATGTACCACTGACCATTGTAATTTCTACAAGTTTAGGTATAACATACTTCGACATATCAATATTATCGAAGAATGGATAGAGTCTTGTATTAGGCTTAAGTCTCCTAGTAACGAACTCAATATTCCTTGATCGCATTGTAGCGATAACTTCTGTATTAACTACCTTATCACCAAGACTTGTAGTATCAAATCTTTCTCCAACCCTAAACTGAATACCTTGTCTAGTTTGGTTAGTTGTAGTTGTAGTTGTTTTCTCTCTGAAATCAGTCTTAGCGTCTTGATAATTTTTTGTTGTAGTAATAGGAATACCCTTTCCACAAACATACTTACCACGTACTGTTGATGTACCTGTCAGAGTTGTTTTTGTCTGACTGTAGAGTGATGGGCCCATTGTAGAACTTTGGCCAGTCCATGTTGTTTCCCATGAACCCCAATCTACTGGTGAAAGTCCAGTATTACTATCTGCACCAGTAACACCCATTGTGGAGTTATAACTACCCTCAATGTCATATGTTGCAGAAGTTCTTCTAGTTTCAATCCATGTATCTGTAGCAGGATTCAATTCAACTTGACCGATCCAGTTAACAACAGCAAATGGGTTTACATTCTCAATTCTTGTTGCAAATTTGTTCTCAAGATAAATTGTGTCGCTGTAATTTAGACATACAACGTCACCTATTCTCTTGACATTCTTATCACCAAGATCTTGTGCAAATCTATAGTCTGCGGATGGATTAGATGATGTTGCAGCACCTACAATCGCTTCAGATCCAAGTAATAAATCAATAGAAGTTGTATAATGTTGTGGACGTAATCTACCATCAACAGGATCAATAGAAGCCTTATACTGTCGATTAGTTACATCACCAGAACTTACTGACTTAAAGTTATCTACAAAGAATCCAGACTTAAATCTGTCAAGATTGGTTTGTGGATCTTTAAGATTCATTCCACTAGTTTCCACTTCTAGAAGTGAAAGTGAAGTATAATATTCTACGTTCTTCAACCTATTTTCAATCTGGTTGATATCCTTCATCCTATATCTCTTATGCTTCGCAAAAGTCATATTGACTTCTCTAGTATCATAAAGATATGGAGGAAGATGTATGGTAGCAACTTCTAATGCATTATCAATAGTATTTGGTAGTTTTGGCCAATCAGATGGAACACCTTGAGATAGAGTAAAGATACCCTCTTTACTCAAGAATAGTTTATCAATTCTACCAAGATAATAATTATATGAAAGATTGAATGATTTGTCCTTCGCCAACACATGTGAAGATGATGATGTGCCTGGAACAAATTGTCTTGCCTCAAACTCCCAAGGAGACCTGCCAGGAACTGTTGTAGTAACTCTTGGTCTTAGGTCAATAATATCAGAACCGTACCTTCCACCAACTAGAGGAAGTGAATCTGAATATAAATCAGAGTCATAACTGTTAACAGTTACGAAATCGCCTGGGTCTGATGCGTCAATTACATAGTGATTATAAACAATCGTTAATCTCCTAGTAGGAGCTTCTGTTCCTTCTTTTCTTTGAAGAGCAGAGAAATCAACATAATCTAATCTTTGGCCAGGATCAAATTCATAGTTATTTCTAATATCTCTATCGCCTGGAATAAATGTTTGAACTGTTCCCTGAACATTAGTATCTTCAAATAAAACTTCTTCTCCTATTTCAAAGGAATTTTCGTTCTGAGATACAAAACTAACTTCATCAGATCCATTTGTAGATACAAATACAGCAGATGCTCCAGAAGTCTTTCCAACTATAGTTTCACCCTGTATTGCATTTAAAATATTAGAGTTTAAACTAGTTAACTGTAAGATCGGGAATTGTGGATCAGCAGTAGTTGAAGATTCCAATACTGCAAGAACATAAGCAACGTCACAAGCACCGAGAGATATCCTATTATCTTGAATTCTATTACCGTAAGTCGTGTCATAAGTAAGTCCATCATTAAGTTTCAACAATCCAGTGCCAGACTGGGTTTTGTTTGATTTATTAACTGTATATGTTGTTGCTCTCTTGAATACCTTAGTTTTTGGTTTTACATTTACCTTCTTCCAAGTAACTGTCAATACTGCAGCACCAGAAGCCGTATCCAATCCACTTAACGTAATTGTTCTACCACTAACTGTAAGTTTCTGATTAGATAGAAGTTCAACCTTACCAGTAGTCTTATATGTTACGTTGTAATCTTCTTCATCAAATGGTTCTAAAGTTAAATCAGCATCCGTTTCTAACGTTCCACTGTAAGCATTACTTGCAACTGTGATGTTGTATGATTTCTTGAATACAATATCAGCACCATTTAGATCAACAGAAGCAACATTATTGTAAGTTAGATCACTGAATAGGAATGCCTTAGCATTATTCTGTACTTCCAAAGTAACTTTGTACAGATCATTAACTGATACAGCTGCAACTGGAAGAGCACCAGAACAAACATTTTCAACGTCTACAGTAGCTTCAAGACTTATTGATGTTGCAGTTGTGGCTGTGACACTACTGTAAGTTGGTACAGAGTTACCAGAAATACTATAACTGATAACATCTCCCGTCTTAATACCAGCATTGGCAAAGTTGGCACTTGGGGAAGTTATAGTTGATGCAGCACCAGATGCAGCACTAACTGTATATTGAGTAGACTGTGGAGCAAGTAAATGTCCAAGATTTAAGATAGGATCTGCACTAAACTTATAATTAGTTGGATCATTACCAACTAACTGTTTAACATCTTCCATTCCATAATCTTCTACTTCAGTAATACTTCTAGAAATAGATTGACCATTAACATAAATCTCTTCACCTTTTTGGAATGAACCAGAAACTTGATATAAAGTCAATTGTGTTGAATTATTAGCAGATGTATATGCATAACCTACTGCATTACTATTCCTACCTTCAACATAAGCTGGAAGATTAACATATGTTCCAGTGTTTAATTGAAGATATGTAAATGTTTGAATATCATATAAAGATGATTCAAAAATTGTAGAAGAATCGGCATAACCTACATTCTTTAACTTGAGGTCATAAACTCTAGCAACACCAACTTGAGTACCATTTTCAGTACCAACAGTTGAAGTTCTCTTATTGAATAATTTTACATAAGAATCTGTACTAATTCCAATAGGAGGAGAACCATAAACATTATTAAGTTCTATCTGCCTACCTACACTAAATGGTAGAGATTCGTTTTCAATTAATTTAGTAGTTCTTGGTTTAGGAACATCAACAGTTGTGGTATTAAGAGTTTCTATTTCATAACCACGAACATATGCCTTTCCAGGCCCAATAGACAGACACATTAAGTCGTCTGATGGGGTATTTCCCTGTTGAGTTAATTGAGTTGAATAATAAGAACCATCATTTCCGATTCTATTATTCAAACACTCCTTAGAAACAATTGGGAATGGTTTAATATAATAATGTCCAGATTCGTCATAAGTTCTTCTTGCTAACTCATCACGAATTAAATTATAGTTATCTGCTCCAGCCTTAATGAATTTCTGTAGAACACCGTCTACAACTCTCATTAATTCTATGAAATTCTCATCATTTAAGTCTGTTAGAGACTTCTTAATTAAAGTTGTGGATAATTTAAGTCTATCAGCACCAGGCGCAGCAAAGTTAGAGAATCCTCTTGCATTATCGTAAAGATCTTCATCACTTGAAGATGCAGTTACTAATTCTTCTTTAATCAGTAATCCAATTCTATAAGATGGAGTATTGGTATACTGATCCAAAATAACTGTCTGATCATCAACAGTTACAAAGAATCCTCTGATGAAATATACACCATTGGCAATCTTTGCTGCAGAACCAGTCGCAGTTGAGGTCGAAATAATAGTTGTAGCAAAACTAGCACCCTGTCTAATACTAGAAAGGGAATAGTTCATATCCTCTTCTAAGAGAAGATTCTCACCATCTGCAAAAGATTTCCTAGAGAAATCTGTGTCACTAGAACTTTGATATTTAACGTAAAGAGTATATGCGCCTTTTGTTGAGGTTCTATTATCAATATACTGTTCTACCTTAGCAGTTACACCACTAGTTTCACCCTTAATTTTCTTACCTACAAGATTCTCCAAGTATAGAGAAACTGGAATACCTAAGTGACTATCATCGATTTGTACACAAGTGTACTCAGGGTCATAGGCGACTTGGCCTGGAATGACAACTGATCCTTCTTTAAAGAAATGCTTACCAAACTTTTCTACCTGATTTTGCAATATAGATTGCAAGGTAGTAAGTTCTCTAGACTGGACAGGTAAACCTGGCTTGAATAGTACCCTCTGATAATTTTTTAACTCATTAAAGTCATCAAAGTACGGAGATGAATTTAAGTTAGTATTTTGTGGCATTTTCTTTTAAAACTCCAGTACTATCTTGATGTCTTCCTTCTGCGATGCAGAACGAGGAATAGCGGTTCTGTTATCAATATAGATGATTTCACCTGACTTAGTATTAAACTCAGCCGAAGATATACCAGAACTGAAACTCATTCCAAGTTGGTACGTCTTATTATTTATTGAGGTACTAACACCATTATAGGCAGTATCAACAGAGAGAAGTGAACCCGTAACTGAAGATCCATTAATAGTTACTCCATATCCTGCATTAGGTGTTGATGTAAATGGAATGATCTTATATCCAGTTGCACTAGAAGCAAGACCCATTGGTTGATAGTATTTCAACACTCCAGTTACTTTATCCCAAGATGCCACATATCCAACGGCAGTTGATCCAACACCAACTGTCTGGGTAATTTCAGAATCTACAGCATATGTTGTTGCTGTAGTAATACCACCAAGTTTCAAAGCTTTTAATCCACTGACCATTGCGGTGTCTAGTAATTCTGTACTACTACCGTATACAGTGGGATTTTTTATTAGTCCAACCCTAGCAAAATCATTACCTTCAATAATGTCTGGGTTAGTTTCTAGAGTTTCAAATCTAGAATAGAGTAGAGCTCTATATGCTCCCAATTCTCTATAAATGTCATATCCATGACCACCTTTAGGTGGAATAATGACATTGAAGTTAGAAATAGATGTTGTTCCTATTCCTGTATTGGTAAGGTTAGCAAGAACACCGCCTGACTCACTGCCAGGAGCGCCTGGGAAGAACTGTATCGATCCGTGGGTGTATCCTGTTCCTCCGTCAGTAACAAATACCTCAGATACCTTTCCGAAAGAATCAACCGTAATAGTTGCCTTTCCTCCTGTTCCATCTCCCAAAATCGGAACATTAGCAAAAGATGTAGAGATCGGTTGATAGTTAGAACCTCTATCATTAACCACAACAACTTCAATTTTACCATCTATAGCATTAGCCTTTGTTGCAACAGTCTCGCCCTGTTTACCCCAGTTTTCGGGCACAGGTATGTATTCAATAGAGTCAAATTTAACGATCTCGGATGGTTTAATCGTATAAAGGTATTTCCAAACATAACCATCGCCACTAGTACCAGCTGCTCTTGGCTCAAGGTCAACAAATGTGGGTTGGTCATACGAAGGCCTTCCCTTTGGGTTTTCTGGGTCGGATCCATTTTGTAGGCAGATGTAAACTTTCAAGTCTTCATTGACTATGTAGTAATTTGCCTCGTACAAACTCCCCTGACTAGTAATAGGTGTGAGATTGTAGATATTGTAGTCATGCCTGTACATCTCGTAAGTTGTACCAGCAACCCAACTAACTTTTCTGACAAGTCTCCGAACATCCTTATCAGTAACCTTCTTCATCGCAATAATGGATTCTTTAATTCCATATTCCTCCTCAAACCCATCTAAAGGTGAGGGAGTATCAGTTGCCCACGTAGCCGTACCGCCCGCTTTCGGTTCAATGGAATTAGGCAATCCCATAAAAGCATAATACTTATTTACAGTAGATCCGACTCCGACAAAACTTTGTACAAAGGTTTCGGCGTTCAGAATCCTGAATTGTTCGGATATAATTGCAGGCATTTTAAAATACTAGTCTTTTTGTTTATTTAGTGTGGTTAAGTTAGTGGTTTTAATCTGGAAACTACAGCAGCAGTAGATAATCCCACATTACCATTGTTTACATTGACGAAAAATTCTTTTGGATTTCCTGAACCACGATTCTGATATCCGTAGATTTGACCCCAACTATATTTACCCCAGAAGGTATCAGTAGTTGCAGTTGTACCAACTCCTACCTGAATATGGTTGTTTCCATAAGGTGTTGGGCCTGGTTGGAAAGCACATGTGACAGTTACGATTCCAGAAACAGCATCTCCGTTTGTAACTTCTTCTACTCTGAATACTCCACCAAGATAATCACCAGCAGTAACCATACCAACAGGTTCATTTGCACCACTAGAAGTTGTAATACCAGTTAATGCATGTCCAACAACCAAAGAACTATCATAAATTGTGAAATAATCACCTTTCTCAAGTCCAGAGTACTCAACACCAAGAGCGTTTAGTGATGAATAACCATAACCCAAATTAGTATTATCATTATATTGTGATTTCAGAGTGAATGCTAATCTAGGCAGAACACCAGCGGAACCTGGCAACCATGTATTTATTCCTACAATGTCACCAAAATCGCCCTTAGCATTAACTGAATAAATTTTCTCCTGTTTAGCGGAATCAGTTTCAATAATAACTGGAGGAGAACTACCAACTTCATAACCAAATCCACCGTCTGTTACTGTAAGTGCAGTTAGAACACCAGCGGTAACAGAAGAAGTTGCAACTGCCCTGTTAATAACTGGATCTGCATAGAATTGTGTTGTTCCCGATCCAACTGCAATAATTCTAGTACTTGCAAAATCACCAAATGAAGTATTAACAATATCCCTAATCTCATTAGTATGATTTACTTCTCTCTTATTCCAGTTTGCAAGATCGAATGAATAGTACATGTCACCAACAGTACTGATTCCAATATAGATTCCATCAATGAACTTAAGTGTCTTAAAGTCAAATGTGGCAGGGTGAACGGTGCCTGCAGGTAATTGTTGACTCCAAGGTTGCCAGTAATTCTTATTGGTAGAAATACCAATAGTACCATTATCACCAACACAGATGAATCTATTTCCATCATAGATGATATCATTCAAATCATATGCAGTATTACTGATCTTATCTCCCCAGCCAGTTCCGTCATTAGATGCAATAACTACACCACCATTTCCAACTGCGACAAATTCTGATTGACCATAACATACAGAGTTTAATTGTTGTAGAGTTCCTGAATACTGACTAAATGCCTCTGCAGTTGTAAGACCAACAGCAGTAAAGATAGATCCAGCAGCACCAACAGCAACCCATGTATTTCTAGTTCCTTCCCAAAGAACATCTTGGAAATTACCTTCATAGGTACTATCAAATTTACCTGTCTGGTTGATGGCAGGAATTGTTCTTTCTTCTTTAAGATCAAGCGCAGTCCAAGTACCGATACTGTTACCAATTGCAACTGCTCTTGCCATAGATGCATAATCACCTACAGCCATAACATTCAGACTACCTTGATTGGCATAACTGAATCCCATACCAACACCATTAAAGGTAATAGTATTACCGAATCCAATCTGTCCTCTTTCCCAGAATGTTCCACTCTTAGTATTGATGTAGTAACTACTTGATCCAACAGCAACAATTGGTTCCTGTTGAGTAATAGCCTTAAATTCAACTGATTGGAGAACACCACTAATTCCATCAAATTTCCAATCTTTGATAGGATCTTTACGAGTAATTAATGCGCTTGAAATAGCAACATTAGGACTTGCAAGATTACTGTATCCAGTTCCACCATAACTGATAGCCAAAGAGGATATACTGGATGAGGTAGAAACAATAGAGGTTACAATACCTGGCTCAACATCACCATCGTCAAAGATTTGTATATTTCTTTCAGCTTGAAGTAGTTTATCAATATTTGTGAATACTGGGAAAGCATTACTTACATGAAGTCTATCATCTAAATTTCCAACAGCTTTAATAATTCTTGTAGTAGGAAGAACTTTACTCTTCAAACTAGGTCTTGATTTTGGTATCAATACACCAGAAAGAATCTGATCCTGTCTTTGTTTAATCCAAGATAGTGGTCTATCAGCATTCTGATCAGTATTAATTCCAATACTATCATATGTGAATGTTTCTAAGAGGTCAGAAGCAACTATTCTCTTAGTTGTTCTTTGGAACTGATCAATATCAAATAGTTCTAATTTATTCTCTTTAATTTGTACAATATCACCAGACTTAACTGATTGTACTGGATCAATTGTTTCAACGTCTCTCTTAGATCCTCTGAAATAGAATACAGAACACTTGGAATTAACTTTTGGTGCCTCTGTAAATATGATTCTACTACCCTTGAAAGTATAAGAAGATTGTGGAGTCTGAAGAATATCATTGATGTAAATGAATATATTATTAGTAATATTCATATCACTACCAGGCAGAGTCTTAAGACTCAATATTTCAGTCTCACCAGCAGTTGTTACTGATAGAGTAAACTTCTTACGTCTTCCGTTAAAGTATGCAGAAATGTCATCAAATAGAATGAACTGGCCAGGATAGAATCCAGAGAAAGTATCACTCTCTAATTCCATGACCTTCAATTGGAATTCAGTAAGAACTCCTACTCTTGGGTCTGTAGCAATACCAGCAACAGTAAGAACTTCATCAACTTTAAATGCAGTTCCTTCTTCAAGGATATTGTACTCTCCAATCTGACCATCAACGTTGATACGAACATCAACCTTAGAATCTGTTCCAACACCTGTTGATCCAGAAACATATTCAAGTTTTCTATTGAAATATGGATCAGGTTCAGCAATATCAACATAAACAGGTTTGTCTATCCTACCACCTCTCTTGAATAGAGCCCTTTCGGTAGTCAATCCAGCATCAACCCTAAAGGTAGCACTGTCAATCTTTTCTATAACATCGAATCCAGAGAATCCTTTCTCAATAGAGGAAGCCATTCTCTTACCTTGTTGTGAAAGTCCACCTCTATTGTAATTGTGATCTACAGTAGAAATACCAACATTAACAACAAAGTTCTTATTATCGATAATCTTATCTACAAATGTACCACCAGATGCATAGTCTACTCCACTTGCTGAATTATTAAATTCTCTTGGAGCAATAATAACACCCTGAATAGTACCACCAGAATTGTAATGTGTTGGAACAGTAGAAACACCAACATTAGTTTCAATGTTATTAGCATCTATAACTCTAGTAATAACAGACCCATTGTACCAAGGATCTCCTCCCTTTGGATATACATGAGAAGTTGCATTACCATCTCTAGAACACTTGAAGTAGATGGACTCATTTGCCAATTTAACAGTCTGTCCAATTTCTAGACTATGAGTTCCAATACTCATCGTCATTACACCAACAGACTCTTGATATGTTGCACCACCAACATTGAAATTAACTTGGTTTGTTGCACCAACATTTAGACTGATAGTATTTGATGTTATCTTAGTAGGTTTCAGTCCTTCAGAGTGAGCAGGATCGTCAATACCAGCTGCACCACAATTTAATGTAATAGTAGTATCACTAGTTGCTCCAATAGAAACTACCTTCTTATGGATTGGATCACTTGTTCTTGGATAAGTATGATTTGAAGCATGAGCATCTTGAGCACAAGTAAATGTCAAGGCATTTGTAGCAATTCCTACATTAGCATTATCATTTACAACGAATCCGTGACCAGCACCAACTGTTAACTCAAGATCTCCAATTACATCATTGTAAGATGCATCAGTAACACCATAAGTTACAAGAGTAGAGATACCACAATTAATTGTTATTGTTGTGGAAGTTACTGCCTTAATTCCAACCTGTTTGTTATTAATTGGGTCAGCATCACGAGGATATGCATGATTAGTTGCATGTGCATCTCTAGCACATGTCATTGTAATTGAACGAGTATGAATACCAACAGTATTATTCGCTTTCTTAACACCATTAGTTGCAGAAGAAACGAATGTATGTACACCTACACTGGTTGAAGGAGGATTCTTAACAACTTGAACAGAGAATGTATTTGTGTCTGTGCCAAGTATAGGTAACCAAGTATTATAGTAATCATCACTAGGACGAGGATATGCCTTAGGTGTTGCATGAGTGTCTATGCCACAAGTAAAGACAAATGCATCTGGTTCAAATTTAACATACTCACCAACTTCCCATCCATGACCAGCAACAGTCACAGTCATTATACCAGCAGCAGGATTGTAATTTGCGTTTGTTGCCGTCGCTTGACCCTGTGCAAGTAATCCATGTCCAGATCCAACTGTTAATTCAATATCTCCCGTTGCAGGAGTATATGTTGCAGTTGTAATACCACTAGAAACGATTGTAGAAACACCAACGTTAACCGTTATACTAGTAAGAGTTGTTGCTCCAATTGCTACGTTTACAAGACCATGTATAGGGTCAGATGCTCTTGGATATGCATGATTAGTTGCATGGTTATCTCTATCGCAAGTTAGAACAATACCACCTGTTGCAATTCCAACTGTATTACTACCAGCAACAAGACCATGTGCAGAAGCAAACTTCATAGTCATGTTACCCGTAACAGCGTTATAAGATACGTCGTTAGGAGTTAACTTCGTTCCAGTCCAAGAACCAACATGAACTGAATTTGTAGCAGCACTAACAAACTCATGTCTGTAATTACCACCAGTAAATGCAACACCAGCAAGTGAACTTACATATGTGTGTGCATAATCTCCACCACTTATAACTGCGGAGGCACCTCTAACTGCACCAACATTAACCGTGGCTGTTGTTCCAGTGACAGCAGTAATAGACAATGCCTGTCCAGATGCAGGATCAGTTGATCTTGGATATGCATGGTTAGATCCATGATTATCAGCATCACAAGTGAAGATGACCCCACTATCAGCAATAGTGATTTTATTACTTGTCGTTAAACTATGTGAACCAATGGTCAATACCAAGTTTCCAGTTAACGGATCATATGTTGTACCAGTTGCAGCTGTAAAGTTTCCACTTGCACCGTTACTTGCGGTAAGAGCATTAGTAACACCACTTACAAACGTATGAGTTCCACTATCTTGTACATGAGTATGTGCAAAGCCTGGTCTTGGATATGCATGTTCTGTGGCATGTTGATCCATCTCACAAGAGAAGATCAGTCCACCAGTTGCAATACCAACACTTGTGGCAGTAGTTAATCCATGAGAACTGTCAGTTGTAAATGTGACAATACCAGAGGAAGGAGTATAAGTGGATGTGGTTATATTATACTTAACCAGACTTGTTATACCCACATTAAATGTAAAGGTATCTGCTGTAGATGTTAATATACCTATTTCTCTATTATTCAGTGGATCTCCAGTGTTAGATTTACCAACAAAGAGTGTTATTGTATTGGCAGTAGTTGCCCCAATAGAAATGTTCTTATTATGATATGGATCAGTGTTACGTGGATATGTGTGATTAGTTGCATGTAAATCTCTAGCACATGTAAATGTCATTGAATTGGTAACAATACCAATTGGTTGACCAACTAGAAGTCCATGATTAGCAATGGTGATTTCCATTGATCCAGATTCAGGATCATAAGTTGCAGCAGTTATATTCTTAGATACAATCTGACTAACACCTACATTAACTGTAATTGTGTCAAGTGTAGTAGCACCAATTGCAACGTTTGTAAGACCGTGAACTGGGTCTGTTGACCTTGGATATGAGTGATTTGTAGCGTGATTATCTCTATCACAAGTTAAGGTAATTGAATTAGTTGCAATACCAACTGTATTAGTACCTGCAACCAAACCATGATTGGATCCAAATGTCAGAACCATGTTACCTGTTTCGGCATTATAGGCAGCATTTGTTGGTGTTAATTTAGCACCACTTTGAGTAACATAAATTGATTCTGCACCAGCACTTACAAAATTATGTGCATATGATCCACCAGTAAATGCAGCACCAGTTGTCGCACTTACAAATGTATGAGCATAACCTGATCTTGGATATGTGTGATCAGATCCATAATTGTCTTGAGAACACTGGAAGGTATAAGAGTTTGTTGTTATACCAATAGTATCCCTAGCAATCTTTATATTATTGGAGATTGCATTTTCAAATGTATGAACATAGTTACCACCAGAGATAACGGAGTCAGCAGAAGAAGAAATAAAGATATGAGTTGATTGGTTAGATGACTTACCAACATCTAGTGTAATTGTTGTATCAGTTGTTGCAACAATCTTAACTGAAGTATTATAAGCAGGATCTGGGCCACTAATAGAAGTTGCTCTAGGATAGAAGTGATTTGTAGCGTGATTATCTTGACCACAAGTAAATTTGAATGCCCTAGTTTTTAATTTTACGCCATTACCTTTCTTAAGTGAATGTTCACCAATATCTACAGTCATTAATCCAGTGAAAGGATTATAAGATCCACTGGTAGGAGTATGAGTTACAATAGTAGATACACCAACAGTAACCTTAAACTTATCATCAGCAACAGTTTCTATAGGTAACCACTGTTGATGTACTGGATCTGATGCCCTTGGATAACTCTTGATGGACTTTCTACCATCCATCATACATCTGAAATTAATAGAGTCTCTATCAAATTGAACCCTATCTCCAGTTATTAGATTATGATCACCATTTGTTGTGACTGTCATAATGCCAGATGCAGCATCATAAGTCGCAAAATTAGTTGTTTGAATTAAATTACCACTCAATCCATGTTGGTTAGAGAATACAGTTACAATACCAGTGCTAGCAGTATATGCAGCAGTTGTTATTGAGTAATTCTTAATCGTTGATACACCAACATTAATTGTAATAGTGGAATCAGTTGTTGCTCCAATACCAACACTCTTATTACCACCAATAGGATCATCGGGACGAGGATAAGCATGTTTTGTCTTATGTTGATCCCTGAAACATGTCATTACAACTGCAGCTGTGTTAATCCCAACAGTATCAGTTGCTTTCTTCAGTCCTCCAGCAAGACCAACGAAAAATATATGTTCAGTAGTGTTTGTAGATACGCCAACAAATACGGAGAATGTATTAACTCCTACATTATAAATTGGTAACCATCGATTAGCATATGGATCGGATGGACGAGGATATGCGTGAGGAGTTGCATAATCATCTTCTTCACACTTAAATGAGACTGATCCAGTACCAAAATTAACGTAATCTCCACTAAGGAACCCATGATTTGCGATAGTAGGTTCTATTACTCCAGTAGAAGGAGTATATGTTGCGGTTGTAATCGTGTGTGAAGTTGGAGAAGTATATGAATGACCAGATCCAACTGTCATCACTAAGTCACCTGTGGCAGCGTTATAACTCGCATCTGTGATTGCTCTTTCTTGAACAGTCGATACACCAACTCTAACTTCAAAAGTATTAGATGTTGTGTCAACAATTCCTAGTTCTGTATTATATGCTGGGTCTGTAGTACGAGGATATGCATGTTCTGTTGCATAATTATCTTTCGCACACTTGAATGTTAATGCACCTTTAGATATTTCAACCTTTGTTGAAGGTCTCTTAAGTCCCCCAGAAACAGCAGATTCAAATGTATGGTCATATACACCACCAGTAATTACAGCATCTGTTCCCACTCCACTAAATGTATGGCCATAATCACCACCAGCAATTACGCCCTCAACTGCAACACCTTGGTTTGGAACAAACGAGTGTATGAAGTTTCCAAGAGTTGTTACACCAACATTAGCTGTGAATATTGTACCAGCACAACTAACAATAGGAACTGCTGTATTATAGAAAGGATCTTGTGGTCTTGGATAGAAATGATTAGTTTGGAAAGCATCCTTAGCACATTTAAAGACAATAGAACCTTCTTTAAATTTAATACTATCTCCAACAGTAAATCCATGAAGTCTATCAAGAGAAATAGTAATAATACCAACAACAGGGTTATAATCTGCAAACCTAATGTTGTATTTGACTATTGTTGAAACACCAACCTGAACGGTTATTGTAGTAGTTCCTATACCTGTTATGGGAACAGCAGTATCATAAACAGGATCAGTTGAACGAGGATAATACTTAGTAGCTGTCTGACTATCCATCTCACACTTAAATCCAAGTGAAGATGGTTTAATTTTAATACTAGAACCTGCTAATAGATCATGATTACCAATAGTCATGGTCATCACACCTACAGAAGGTGTGTATAAAGCATCAGTAACACTGTAATTAACAATGGTACTCATACCAACAAATACTTCAAAATTATCTGTTGTCTTATTGGATATTGGCAACCACTGATTACTTACAGGATCAGTAGAACGTGGATATGTATGAGTAGTAGAATTACCATCCATTGAACACTTAAATCCAATGGCATCGTTATCAATCTTAATTTGATCACCATTGGCAAAGTTATGGCCAGGAACAGTTATAGTTAATATTCCAACAAGAGCGTTATATCTTGCAGTTGTTATTGTATGGGATGTTGGGCCTGATAATCCGTGGCCAGGGACTGTTAAAACTAATGCACCAGTACTAGGAACATAATCTGCATTTGTGGGTGTAGTTGTACCACCACCAACTATATCGATACAGTCAGCAACCGTTCTTGCTGGAACGAATGTATGGGCATAATTACCACCGACTTTTATAGTCTTATCTTCAGAACTAACAAATTTGTGTTCGTAATTACCACCACTAAATGTAGAATCAGCAGTAGCACTAATAAACTTATGTGTAAAGTCTCCACCAGTTAATAAAGCACCTTCTTCAGAACGAATGTACCTATGATTATAAGCACCACCACCAATTAATGCACCAGCATTTGCCTTATCGAATACATGAGTGAATTGATCCTTTGGAGGAGCAAATCCAACATCAATAGTAACTGTTGTTCCAGCAATACCAACAACAGGAAGTGAAGTATCGTATGCAGTAGAACGACTTCTTGGATAATAATGTTGATTTGCACCATTATCTAACTGACATGTAAATCCTAAACCAGTAAATACAACATCTTTACCCACTTTATAACCGTGAGCAGCAGAGGTTGTTACTGTCATAACACCAGTAGTGTTATCATACTCAGCACTCGATATCCCTAGTGCTGGATCGTAATTACAAGTGAATGAAATACCAGAAAGAATAACACAATCATCTTCTGTCAGATTGTGATTTTTTCTAGTAGTAATAGTTGCAATTCCAGTCTGTTCATCATACTCTACACCACCAACATTTACTGTAGGGGCACTGGTAAATGTAACAGCAACACCACTTGCATAAACAAAGTCATCAGTCTCTAATCCGTGTCCAGCATATGCTATAAATGAACCCACTCCTGCATGATGAGTGTGGATACCACTTGTAGTTACCGCAGCACCAATATTGATAGTGAAATTATTAGCATCTGCAACACTTCTTACACCATAATACTTTTGTGCATCGGTTGGGAATGTAATATCACCCTGTCCAGTACTAAATGCAATACCTGCTAATTTAACAACACTAGATGTTGTTAATCCATGTCCACTTCCAGAAGTGACTGTGGCTACACCAGATATATCATCATAACTTACTGATGTTATCGCAACTGAATTTCCAGCCTGATTACCATAAGCAGTAAGGGTAGTAATACCGTTTGAAGGAGTTCCATTAATATATGAAATTGTCCTTGGTGCATAGAATCCAGTTCCACCCTCTACAATAGCAAAATTAGTAACTATTCCTGCTTCTGCTCTATTAACTACACCACCAGTTACATACTGATGTGCAAAAGTAGATACACCAACAAATGCTTCAAATGTGTTTGTGGTTATACCAAGTACATCAAAACCAACTACATTTCTACCATCCAGAATGTTAGTATCAACACCAGCCCTTGTTAGTCCACCACTAACATAAGTTATTGGTTGTGTACTTATACCAAGATTAACTAATACGTTATTGGCATCAATAACTTCAGTAATTGGATAAGCATCCTCTCTAAAAGTATATGTACTAATACCATTATAGACTTGTACTTGTGTTATTAATAGACTTCTACTTTGATTAGAACCCGTACCAATATAGTGACCACCAGTAACTCCAATAGTAGCAATTCCAGTTATATAATCGTACCCAAAAGTATTAACGTTCCTATTCGCAGATACAGGAGTAAAAGTAAATCCTGCACCAGTTATTCTAACTCTATCGTCCTTTTCAAAACCATGAGATGCAGCACCAGTACTAAACGTACAAATACCAGCAATATGGTTATAATCTGCAGTACTAATAGCAACTGCACTTCCTGCTGAAGTTCCAAGATATGCAGTTAAACTTGCACCATAACCTTGAGATGATCTAACACTAATTTCTGGGACTGATCTATATCCTTGACCCTTACCTTCTATTTGAATAAACTCAAGACTACCAGTTGATCCAACACCAACTCTTACAGCAGCCTTAGTTGGTAAGTAATAACCAGAACCAGTCTGAAGTCCTACTTTATTAATTCTTCCTGCCCTTGGAACTCCACTTAAGAAATTAAGTTTATTTGAAGCATTATCTACAATTTCAAAGTCTAGTCCTGGCGTTTGTACTACGTTGTTAATTAAGATGAATGGATTGTTGTTTATATCCACTCCAGTATTAACATTGTTATAAACAGAGGTAACTATCCCGTTATTCTCTGTTAGGGTGAATTGAGTTCCTGCAATACCTGTAAATTCTAATGATATATCATCTAGAATCGTATTAGTGTCAGCAGTGTCAAAAGGATCCAACTTTCTGGAGAACATTCTGCCAGCAAATGAAGATCCAGTTTCGAGTCCGACTGGGCCAGTTTTACCATAGGGAGCATCACTGAAAAAGATGTTATCGTCTACAATATTATAATCACCAGAAAATACTGAGTAAGCAATACCAGCAGAACTATGACTAGTTCCTAAAGTACCAAAAGCACCTCTCTCTACAACAACCTGTGACTGTGTAGATGTACTAAAAACAGGATAATATCCAACACCTGTTTTAAAGATAATAATATCAGATATGGTGCCTACACCACTAATAACAGGATAAAATACACCTTCAATAGTTGGTGTAGTTGTCCCATCAATTTCTATTTTTGGAGGATCCGTTTTAGCGTATCCAGCTCCACCAGCTAAAACCTGTATCTGGTGAACACCGTAAGTGGAATTAAAGGATGGTTTGAATAACGCTCCTTGTCCAGGCGTAGTTCTTGGCATTTAATCTACGTCCTCTATATGATGTTAATGGAACTGCTACAATAAACCCTAGTAACACCAGTACCGTCCCTGATAATACTAAAGGTTAATATGTCATCATTTGCTGTTGCAGGTGGAGGATTACCACCAACCCACTTAATACCAGATGCAACAGGCGCCCCATTGACGTTTACTGCATCTCCGTAAGTATATCCAATACCAGAATTATTAATCACCGTAACTGTTGTTGCTTTACTATTTGCACCACTTACATTTGTAAAATTCCATGCTGTAACTGATGTTGTAAGTCCACCAAGAACAACTGAACCCTGAGATATATCAACGGTGAATGTACCTCCTGCACTTACAGTAAAGTTATCACTAAAGTTACCTACGACTTTCTCTGTAATATCTGCATTAAAGTTTACCTGATCGGTTAAAGTACTAGTACCACTGACTAAAACATCACCCTGAACATCTAGTCTACAAGTGGGAGCAGTAGAACCTATTCCAGTATATGCGTTTTTATCAACAACAAATGACTTTCCATCAGTAGAATTTTGATCAGATACTCGCAATCCGTGTCCATTACCTTTTGCAATTGCCCATATAGTAGGTCTTTCGTTTGAGAATGATGCAACTTCTAACTGTGAGGTAGGCAGTGATGTGCCTATACCAACCATACCATCAGCTTTGATCCTAAACATGGTGGTTGCATAACCAACCTCAATAGGCCCATCCGTAATTGCACCAGGCTGTTGAATGGTTATCTTACCAACATCAGCATAACTTGATGTTACAACACCAGATGTATTGACATTTATATCGTCTGCAACACTCTTTGCAATTCCAGCAGCAATAGATGTCGTCGCAATACCACAGTTAGTAGAATAACCAGCAGTAGTAGCGTAAGAAACGAAACTTAAAAGGTTAGCACCGTCTCCAAACGTTTCATAAATTTCACTAAAATTACTATTAATTTTGATGGTTCCTGCCAATAGGGTATCACCCGTGCCGTCATTCGGAGCAGAACCAGTACTAATTCCCTGTTTAGACATTATTTAAAACGTTTTTCTTTATTTATAGTTAATATGGAGGGTTATCATCGTGACTTGCCAATGTTGTGTCGGCAGTCGTAACTGAAGAATTCATTCTATTGGTATCATAATAGAAATTATTAGCAACTGTATTCTCTGCTTTGGCTGTTCTTGCCTGAGCAAATGTAGTGTCACCAATCTGTTTAACCTTAAGGTACTCATTATCTATCTTCAGAATATCTCCTTTTGTTAAAGAACCAATTCCTGCAGAAACAGTTACACCTTCATCAGTTTGACCAAGAGCACTTGAAACAGTTACACTTAGTTTTTTGTTCTTTATAGGAGTTTGAATAATATTATCCACCATAATCAAAGCCTGTTTTGTTGGTTCCTGAACTGTAAGGATATGTGTCCCCGTTCCTAATCCAACAAAATTGAAAGGTAATGATGTAGATAATCCAGCAACTCTGAATTTAAAGTCATCAACTTTCTGTACGAATAACTCATTAGGCATGACATTTGTACCCAACTCAACAGGAGTTAGATATACATCATCAGTCGGTGTGGCTCCACCAATAAATGTTCCAGCAATAGCAACTACATTAGTAGAAGCATATCCAGTTCCCCCAGTAACAACACCAACAGCAGTAATATCTAAATTACCATCTCTGGTAATGTTGAATATTGCACCAGATCCAGATCCATTATTTGTGGATGGAACATTACTGTATGTTGTTGAAACTCCAGTTCTTGTACCAGTAACCTTTGTAATTGGGAAAGTCAGATTATTTGCAGGAGTAGCACCACCTAAGTGTGTACCAGCAATACTTACGTTATCCCCAACAAAGTAACCAGAACCACCATTAATCAATGTAACTGCTGTAGATATACACTGTCCAGTAGTTTGATTGAAATCGAACTTGACTTGGAAGTGAGCACCAGAACCTCTAGTACATATACCAGCTAATCCACCATTAGGATTACCAAAACCATATATTCGGAATTGATCGCCAGGAGGGTTGGCCGTTACTGCAGTACCCGTTACAGGGCCTGGGATTTGGACGTTATATCCATTTTCAAATATTGCACTACCACCAATACCAGATGATCTGGCAGCCATAATGATATCTTTAGTGCCTGTCGTATGGGATGTAATTGCAATACCAATCTTAGATCCACCTTGAGTATTCAATGTCACTGCTTGTCCAGTCTGGAAATCATGATTCTGAATACTAATGATGTTAAGTGCTAGATCAACAACGTTTCCATTAGCAGAATTATATTGTTTCTTAAAGGCAGGGACGCCGCCAGAAGTTAACTGGAACTGTTTACTTCCAACCAATGTTCCTGTTCTATCATGAGAACCATCAAATCCACTAGAGATATCATCCAAATTCAAGACCTTATTGGTCTTATTCATAACAAAACTCTTAATTGGTCTTCCTTCTGGGAAATAGATTCTCTGTACAGAACCGTCTGGTAGAGGATCGTCCTCAGTAACCATAGCAAAATTATCTCTTTTACCCAAATACATCTCATTATCAATATTCAAAATAAGGTCAATCTTAATATCAGCAGGTTTGACCTTCATGTTGGTTGACTTAGCAATACCAACAGATACCAAATTCAGTGTTTCAGCATCCTTCTTAGAATCACTCTCTACTACAAGATCAGAGAATTCTAAGAATCCAGATGGATGAACAATAGATTTTACAGCCTCTTTCCACTTATTATGTGGTAACTTACTCTTAATTGAATATGCAAACTTTTGATAATAGAAGTTGTCTGATAATCTCTGACTGAAATCATTCAGAATACCAACATTCATATCATTCTTGGAAACCTTATCCCTAGTAACTCCAAGAGTTGTATCAACACTAAATCTGTTGACATCTCTTACATTACCATGAAGTTTAGACACCTGACCATACAATGTATCTCCAGGCAATAGTTTTCCAATAGTATCTCTAAGTCTAAGTTGACCAATGTTTCCATTCCAACCATTCTCAGAAACATATCCTTCAAATCTAACAGATGTTACTTTCTCACCAGAAACATACTTGGCATCGTCAATAATCGTCATATTGAACTTAGCCATGTCATTGTAGTTAACAATGGATCCTAAAGTGAAGTCATCATCATAGGCACCCAAAGTAACAGTAGAAATGCCAGGAGCATCATTCATACTGAAAGTAACTGTGTTATTAGCAGTACTTACACCTGTTACTGAATAGAAAGTATAGTCATAATCTGCAGAGTTGAAATTGCCCTCTCCATTCGTTATTGATAGTGGTTTTAATCTACATCCTTCAACAAATACCTTGTCTCCTACTGCAAATGGTAGTTTAGTTTCAGTAGATGCAAATCCAGTTTTTATTGGAATATTGAACTGTGCATCTAATAGTAATTCAACAGTAACAGATGTTCCTGAATGAGTTATGGCATCAATGTCATAACCATTAGAGTTATTAGTTGTAATTATGCTTAGTGGTTCTTTAAATTCATAAGCATTCTGAGTAACTTCTACACTATCAACAGATCCACCAATTACATGTGCAGCAATTGATACATTATCATTACCACGAACAGTAAGTTTAGGTGGTTGGTTATATCTCTGACCACCATCAACAACTTTAATTTGATCTATTCTAGCAATACCACTTATGTCAACAATTGCAGGAACACTTAGGAATGGCAATAGAGTAGGATCAGTTGGATAATCAAATCCATCTTTTACTCTTTCAATAGTATCGATCTGACCTATTTCTGGTGAAGAAACCTTAACAATGGCATCTTGACCTTGAGTACTTGCAAAACCAATAACTTTAGGTAGAACAGTATATCCTTTGCCAGGGAAATTGATTTTAGTCTGAGAAACTGGGCCCCTTGCAGTAGGTGAAGTTGTACTATATGTGATAGTACTTACACCTGTTCTAGAGACATATTTCTGAGCTTCTAGTGGTTTTTCTAATAAGTTGAAAGTAAAGTTCTTATCATCACTTCTTATTACTTTATGTTCATTCTTTAGAACAATATTTCTGAATGTTATGTTGTTTCTTCCAGTAACATCAGTATCAGATGATCCATATGTCTTTCTTGCATCCGAAGGAACAACAGGAGTCAAATTATAGAATGTTTTACTTGGCCATTCAATATCAGTTCTAAGAACTACAGTTGCATTAGCATTTCCAGAAATACCATTTCTTGCAATGTTAAATCCAGATAAACTTGTACCATAAACGTCTAGTCTTGAATTGAAAGTAATATCTTCAAAGAAGTCCAATCTCATATCCAATAGACTGTTATCAGAAACATCAAAAGTGATGGTATTTCCTGTTGTAAAGTCTACTGGTGGATTGATCTTAGCAATATAACTCTTATTACCTGATTGGGATTCAGTTACCGTTGTTATTGCTACAGGATTAGAAGCAAAAACATCAGATTTATACTTACAAAGTTTTATAGATTCAGTATCTTCCCTAAGAATAAAATAAGTCTCATTATTTGACAACCCAGCAATAGTATTTCCACTATCATAATAAACTACTTTATCTCCACTCTGTAGGTCTTCATCAGCAATGTTTATCTGAGTTAAATCAGTAGAGAAATTAGTATATGCAAATCCCACTTTCTTTGTAGTTACTTTTGCAATAACAGGATCATATCTAAGGGCAACTGATTCAGCAGACTTAGGTAATGCATCTAATGTAATTGTGTCACCAGTTAAAAGACCATGAGCAGAAGATACTCCTACATCTCCATAGAATCTTTCTATCTTTGTAGTTACTTTTGGATACTTAGTTGTAAGTGAATGTGCAAACCCAGAATTAGATGCAGGTGTATAGAACCATATTGCATCTCCTGTCGTACAGAACCCTGCAGTTGCCAATCCAATATAATCTGGTTCTAAGTTAATTGCCCAAACATCTCCATCAGGAAGAACTACCGTACCCACACCAGAAGTTGCACCAGCACTAGTTTGTGCCCAAACAATAGAAGTTCCACCAATACCCATGTTATAAGTCAAGTTTTGACCAGTAAAGAAGGTATGATCTTTAATATAAATTCTTTGTTGAGGAACAAACCTATTTTCTATAGTTTGTACAGCTGTGGTACTTAAACCAGTAAGAGGTATATCATAGTGTGTTCCAGTAGAACCAACACCAACAGTTTGTTGTGGATTAAAGTAGGTTACATAGTTTTCAAAAGTAAATTGAGATACCGTTGAAGCACCAACTGGGAAGTGGAATTCCTTTGGTTTTAATACTACATTAAATTCTGCAGCTGCATGTGTCATTGCAGCACCAACAAAATTCTCTCTATTTACGAATAGTCTGGAGAACTGTTCATCAATATTAGTAACTAAGAAAGTCTCTGTTCCTATACCAATATGATCACTTGGTTTAAAACCTCTGGTATCTGTAACATATATGTGAGTACTAACTCCAGTATTAGTTACATTGTCTAAGAAAGTTGCCAAACCTACAGTTCTAGTAAGAACGGTAACCTTTTGAGGCCCATTAAACTCAGTAAATTGAGAAGTATCAATACCACTTAAAACAACTGTTTCACCACTTGATATCTCATGAGGAATGGTTGTTACACCAACAATTAAACCTTTGTCTTTTCTTAATTCAGTGCCTGGGAATGTAGAGACTCCAATCGTTACAGATTCTACATCTTTACCAAGAATTTCACTTACAACAATACTAGCACCAGTTCCATCAGTACCTTTATTATCTAATGTAAGAGGATCGTCTATTTTATACCCATCACCTCTAGCAAAAATAGTTACTGAAGTTATTCCAGCATTCTTTGTTTTTCTAACTTCAAATTCCTGTTTTAAGGCATCCTTAACATCATCAATCAACTCATAATCGGAATTACCATATGTTAGATAATATGGAGATATATTTCTAGTAAGTTTCCTAGAAGCAATATCAATATCTTGGTTAAAGAAAGTTACAAAGTTCTCTTCAATTGGAGTGTCTTTAAATGCACCACCAATCATATATGGGAACTTAGGTTTAGCAACACCACTAGAATCAACGTCAACACTGTAGAAATAAGCATAAGTTCCATCAGGGAACTGTGGAGTAACACAATACCTTCCACCATGTTCGTCTAAGTCTCCAGAGTTATCGAAGAGATAATCATTAACAAAGTATCCAAACGCAAAGCCAGGAGGTCTTAAACCAGCTCTAAGACTAGTATCAAGGATATATCCACTACTCAATCTAATAATTGCACCACCAACAGCATTCTGATAACCATAAGGGCCGTAAATTGGATTACCATCATAGGCATATCCCAATACTGGTGAATGTGTTGCGTTAGGTGTCTCTAAGTTACCAGAATCAATGTTATCTCCAAGTTGATATCTCAACTTCTGTGGGGGATACATTCCTATTGTTTGTAGTTGATATTCTGGGTTTGTACTTGGTTTAGTTAATATAGAGTCCTCAACACTGATAATGTTCTCATTCTTCTGAACTTGATTAAGTTTCCACTCACGAACGTTAGCAATAAACTTAGCAGATTTACCTCTGTTCTGTAGATCTAAAGTAGTATCACTAGAAGCATAACCAACACCACCATCAAGTATTGATACACCTGTTATTCTATTATTAGTAATAATAGGTCTAATATCAGCAAAGTCTCCTGTAGGACTGTAAATGTTAATATCAGAGTCTTCTCGGTATCCTTGACCAGTAGCAAGTATCTGAACGTCTACAATAGAACCATCGATAATGATTGGTTTCAATAATGCCTGATATACAACTGTTGATATTCCAACATCAGGTCTTCTATGGAAGTCCATGATATTAGTACAACCATAACCAATTCCACCTTCTTCTAAGTAAACACTTTCAATAGATCCAAGAACTAAAGGTGATATTTCAGGTTTGATGATAGTTGTGCTACCAATAGCAGATAAACTCTCTACATTTACAACTATGTTTGGATACTTTACAGTATGTTTACCAGTACCCAAACTCTGAATTATAGCGTTTTTATTTTTGTTATAATTCGTAAGATCCCTCTGTGTTGAAACTCCAACATCACACAGTCTAAACCTGTTGGTGTCAATTGTCTTAACTGCATATTGTGTGGTACTTGAAAGTCCAGAACAAAGAGTTCCTGAACTAGAATATTCAACTATTTCTCCATCACTGAAATTATGATCGTAGGCAAGAATATAATCATCAGATGTACTGATACCCGACTGAATATCTCCATTAACAGGTCTTGCTTGAACAATAATTTTCTTGTTTGAATATCCAGAACCCGATTCCTTTACATAAATTCGAGTTATAGTATTTTTAGCATTAAGTGAAGTAAATTTATGGAAACCAAAACTAATATTTCCTAAGTTAACGGTATTAATTCCAACTTTAGCATCTTCTGAACTATTGTATAACTTAATTCTTTTTTCATTCTCTACTCCAACGAAGTAAGTAGATCCACTAACAACGTTGACTATAGGAGTGTTACCTCTAGCATCATAAACAACACCTTCACCAACTTCAAAGTTGTGTCTTGCCTCAAAAGTTACACTTTCATCGGTAGTGTTGACTGATGTACCATCTGCCTTGAAATTTGCTACAATTCTACCCTTTACAAGGTTAGACTCTAGAACAGCACCAGATCCATTGCCACCACTGACTGTAATCTTTGGTTTTTCCTGATATCCAATGCCAGGAGTAATTAATTTAACTTCTCTAAATGATCCAGAAATATTGGCATGACCAATAGAACCAGATCCTTGTTGATCGTTAATGACCAAAGGTGGGCCAGTTATAACATCGTAATCTTTGCCTGGATTAGTTACCTTTATATCAATTAGATCACCGTGGAAGATTTGTTCATCAAAAACAGTTGGTGGGAACAGTTCAACACCATTCGCCATCAATCCTACAGCTCTGTTATTAACTTCTCTCTTGTTTGGATCATCAAATAATGTCTTTTCTTTGATGAATGGATACTTTCTGAGAATCTTTTGATTCTTCAGTGTTTTATTCTCCCATCCAGACTTGTAAATGAATTGACCAGTGGTATTTGTTCTTATAGCAATATACTTTTTAGCAAATACGTCAGATCCACTAAACGACAAATAGAATTCAGTTTGGTTGACATTGGTTACAAAGTAGATACCAGTCGCAATTCCACTACTAGTAGTGTTGTCCCAGTAGATTTTATCTCCAGTTACGTAATTGTGGTTTAATGGAGTGTTGGCAGCGGGGTCTTCGGATTTTATGGTATATGTATAGCCACCACCTAACAGAGGTGTTCCGTACCCATCTGTGACCTCTACAGAACTACTCTTAACCCATACCTTATTGTCAGTTGCAAAAATAGGGTAATTTGGTAGACCAGATGATGCTACATAGAAATATTTCTCTTCTTTATCAAGATAACTGTTCTGAATACCAACGGGGAAGTTATCTACCCCTGCAAAATAGTTGGAATTATGAGAAGCCTTGGTAACTGTCTTGGTAATAGTGTCTGCACCAGTTGGAACAGTACCACTAGTTTGAACAACAATAGTATTTGAATATACTTTCGATACATTCGTTGAGGCATATTCAATCTGTTTAATTGTAACATCAACAGATTCCTGATTCTGATTTTTTAACTTTAGAATCTCATCAATATAGAAAACACATGAATCATAAAGTACAATTCTATAAGTATTGACGTTTACCTGATTAAGGGTAGCAATACTATGACTAGAAGGAATGTTATAGATCCAATTATTAAATTTCGCACTCTCACCCATATCCTTACCGAATGAGAGTAACTTAAGGTTATCCCCAAGTTTCATATTCGTAGATTGAGTAGTATCTACTTGGTCAATAACATTAACAAGTCTAAATTCAAGTTTTGATGTCTGCCCATATCCTGCATAAGCATACGCAAGTTTATTCTCAAGTATATCTGCACCAAAGACTAAAGAAGTACTGATACCAGTAACTCCTAAGAATTGGTTTATAGTCTTATCAGTATAACGTAAATTTAGGAAGTTTGCACCTGCTCTAGGTTTTACTAGCAGAGTACCACTCTGACCAAATCCAACTGTAGAGTCAACAACAAGAGTCTCCGAATTCTCATCAGTTAATTCCAATGCCTTCGTCTTACCAGGCACTTGGAAAGTACCGTCAAAAGATGTAGAGTCTAAGGATACTTCATAAAAGTCCTGTTGATTAATGGGTCTATACTCTACATTATAAATCGAAGCACTAACAGTACCAATACCACTTACATCTTGATATAAGAAGTTACCAACAGTCTCTAATGGTTGTCCACCAAACAAGTTTTCTAAAAGAACATGCTTAGTTTTGAAATATACGTTATCAGAGGGAACTAATGTTCTTTCAATTGGTTTGATGAGTTCAATATCCTCACCATAAAGAAGTTTGAATAGGATCTGATAAGATGCATCAGTTCCTTTCGACATATAGAAGTCTTTTGCCCTTGTTAGGACATTAGTGACTGATGTTCCAGATATAAACGATCTATTCTCAAAGCCAGGAAGGAATTCTGTCTTAAACTTAGTAAAGAAACTCTGTAAGAAGAGATTACTTAAATTAGTTACTACGGCACCTTCAATGTGTGCCTTTGCAGAAGTTTCTGCAAAATTTAAGAATTCTGCAGCATCTTCTTTCGATATCTGATCTATTCCACTAAAACCTCTTGCACATCCATCAAATGTAGTATCAGTCTTTGATGTATATGTAATAATCTCATCATCAATCTTTAGTAGACCATATGTTTCAGGCCAACCAATAGTAGACGAAACTTCTATACTAGTATCACCTGCAAGTGCAGATAGAGTAAGAATTGTAGCTGGTATTAAAGTTTCATTATTAAAAGCACCAATCTTTCTATATTCTGGTAAATTGGTCGCTAGATCAACTACACCAGATTGATGTTCTTGAGATTCGTAATATTGATTTAGAAAAGCCCCAAACAAAGGAGATTCCTGATTCAAAAACTCAGGAATCTGTGATTCTATTAAATGAGAGACTTTTACTCTTTTAATATCCGTCATTTATCTTGTATAGATTGTTTCGCTAGCATAACTAGAGGTTTTGACGTATGATGTAGCAGATGTATTTTCACCAGATGAAATAACGTCTGGTAAAGCAGTAACTTTACTATTTGCGACATCTAATTGGAGATACAAGTCTTTCAAAGCAATAACATCATTTGATTCGGGAATTGTCTCTATTTCGATGACTCCGCTTGCAAGTGCAGTTCCTGTTATATTTACCACATCCAAAATAAGCTCTCCGTGAGCATAATCGATTGTCCCTGCATCATTTTTAACGATTAGAGGAACATTATTAACAAGTTTAAAGAATACTAGTTTTCCTACAGTTGTTCCAGTAGTAGGAATGTCTCCAAGATATAAAGTTCCATCAATACCGCTTACGGTAAACCCTGTTGAACGTACTCCATATCCACCACATTGCATATAGAAAGCATTTCCGTAACAAAGTTCATAAGTCGCAAAAGTGTTGATTTCAGGAGTTATATCCCGTCTCATCTTAACTCTGGTAATGTTTGAAGTAACACCTCTTGCAGAATCGTCAATTAGACCAACAACTTTACTATATTTGAATCTACCACCAAAATCATTGATATCGGATGATGATGAGTAGGTTGTTAGTGTTCTTGTAACACCAGTAAGTAATTCAGTAGCATCTGAAGTTGCGTTAGTGTTATAATAGACCGCAGTATCGACTTCAACGTAAAGATACTTAAGATCGATGATTTCTGGCTTAATTCCAGCAATAGAATACTGTTTTAACTGTCTTGAAATATCATCCTTGGTAATTTGTGATAAGAATGAACCGTTTTTCGGTTTTATAGAGATGAAGACCTTACCATACTCAGGAGGATCGAGTTCTTCCCCACCGTAGGCGGTCACAGACTCGACGTTAGGATATACGAATGGAATTATCCCCGAATAGTCATTGGCGGTCACGGCACGGTACTGTGATGAGTATATACGAGGTGCAAGATACTTAATTGAACTTACATCTTCAATACTGTCACCCATTTCCGCTTTTTGGGTTGTTGTGAGAAGTGAAATACCGCCAGTAATCGTGGAATCGGTATCATCCTTCAAAATTCCCACAAATGAGAAATTTCTAGCGTTATTTCCCAATGCTCCATTAGTTACAATGTAAGTAACTTCAATAATTGCTCCAGCAGGCGGTTTTTTACCAATAATTCCGTCTCCAAAGAGAATTTCGTAATGTTCGTCTTCAATTTCTTGAATTAGGAACAATTTAGAGGTAGCATCTACTTGTAAAATGTTGTTATAGAGCGTATAAATCTCATTTGTCGTAGATTTGACCGTAACACGAATAGAAGTAGTGTCAATATTCGCATTTGGAAGGATAAATCGCTGATTTGGTAGCGAATAATCAATTTGGAAAGTTTTTGTTAGGTAAACTCCCTCATAAAGCGTTAAATTGTCAAATTGAGCTATATTATTTTCACCAGTTGTAGCAATGAAGTCGTCTGGAATGGAAAATATGTAAGAACTTCCTTGTTGTGTACCTAATGCACACTGTCCCGCTTTTAACGTTACAATTTTTGTGTCATTTGTACCCAAATCTACGCTGAAATTAACCACAGCCTGTGCAGATCGGGATGATCTTGGCACATAACCAATATTTCTTGCTAGTGAAACTACATTTTCTCGTAAAGTTGCACTATCAAGGAAACATTCATTAACTGCCATGTTCGTATTGTAGGCAGTAATGTATGAGTTATATGCTAGAAGGTCAATTAACGTTGAAAAGTTAGACCCCTCAAAGTCAAAATCAGAGAAATCGCTGTTTACACGAAGGTAATCTTTAATTTGTGCCCTTAGATCAGCGAAATCTAAGTTTGTAAACTGGTTAAAAGACATTATATTCTAGTTGATTGAAGGACGAATTCTATATTTTGTCTTGGAACGGTTAGTCCAACAATATTATAATTAATAGTTACCGTCAATTCATTGGTATCTAAAGGATAAATGACTTGAACTTTTGCTGCAGATATCCTAGGTTCATAGTTTTCAAGCAAAAGTTGTATATCATCTTCCAAAACAATGGCAGTGTCTGGATCTTGTTGTTCAAATAGTGAATCTTCTAGTTCACTTCCTAATAATTTTTGATAAAATCGTTCACCAACCCTTGTTCGGACTAAATTTGTGACAGATCTCTTAATTGCAGCTTCATTTGTAAACACACCAATGTCATCCGTCACTGGATGGCGGACAAATGAAAGACTTATATCCTTAAAAGCCTGACTATTTTGTAATCGGGTATCTACTTTTGCCATTTTTAGCAATACTCGAGCTTATCTATGTCACTTTCACTCAAATTTTGCTTTCTTTTAGTGTCTTGGAGGTAATCTCCTACGACTTCACGCAATAAATCATCGGATTTTTCGGGTTTATCGATTAAATCCTTCATATTAGAGCTAATATAGTCAATTTTGATATGATCGTTGTGCATTTCCTTAAAAAAGGTATATCATAATCTATTTAGCGACAAAAAAACACCTTTAGGCAAGGAACCCAAAGGCGTTTAATGAATTTTCGGTTTTTATCAACCTGCAGCTAGTGGAGATTGGGCATTATTGTTGATTGCGGCACTCTTTTTTCGTGCTTGGGCACTAACATCGTACTGTCCTTTTACACTACCGCTACCATGCCCAGAACTGACTACGTTATGGGGTGCTTTTGTTGGATCTGAATCTGCCATTACTACTCCATTTTGCTTGATCGTATCTCTATTTATACTTTAAGGTGTGTTTTACGCCGAAATTTTACTCTGGAGACGCTCTAAGACGTTGAGGAGACACACCTTCATTGATATGAAACTGTAATCTCTCCTCCGCCTGTTCTTTGGTTAGGTGTTGATCCCTCTTTTCATCAGGAATACCCCAACCATTAGTACCCAACTCCATTACTTTGTACAAACGATCTGCCATAGTTAGATTATGCGAGTTTTCTCATGGCCAACACGGATCTTAGGATCACACCAGATCTCATATCCTGCTTCCTTAGCATCTAAACAGAAGGAAACGTCTTCTCCACACATATCCTGAACATCTCCAGATTCAAAGACTTGCATCTTCGGAGCAAACCAAGGATACTTCATCTCTTTATTCTCAAAGACTCCGTTCTTAATCAGAAGCCATCCAAATCCTGTGTAATCCACTGTAAAAGGCTTACGACGACGAGAGATGGATTCAATAGTCTCGTGATTCATAACTCCGCCATTCTTTGCGAAATCATCTTCTTCTAACCAATGTGCAACCGATGTAGTCTTTCCATCTTCTGTGCAATACCAACCAGCAGCAATATCCTTCTGCATCCATACCAAACGGTAGAACTTCTCAGTATCGAAAACGATATCGGAGTCAATCCAGATTTGATAATCGTATTTTAGTTTTCCATCCCAAGGTATTTGGTCTGGGCCTCGTAAGACGTTTGCACCCAAGCACTTACAACGTGCAAAGTTGACCATTGAAGAATAGTCTTGGGAGATTTGGATACTAGATCCATTTTGAACAAGGTCAAAGCAGAGTTGAACGAATGCTTTTAAGAAGATATAAGAGACTCCTCTACCAGGCAAACAGAAAACAAATGCTTTTCCTTTTGCTAATTCTTTTGCTTTACCCAGATCGAAGTCGTCTTCAACTTTCTTCGTTTTAGGGGCATTAGCTTTTACTGTAAATCCTTTAGCCATAACATGTATTCAGTACATAGTAAGTATACCACGGTCAAATCATTTTGTCCATAGTGTTATATTATATATTAAGCTTCTTTAGACAGAAATTCTTGACTGTTTTCAGTGCCTAACAACATTCCTTGGTCGTAAATACCCTCTATTTTATTACTGTTTAGTGCAATATCACCAGCTAAAGATATTCTTTTCTCATCAGTTAAGAAATGGGGGTAAACCGCATGAAATAAATCACTTGGAAACAGTAACATATGACCTTCATTGTACTGTTTTTCTAATTTCCAGTTAACTTTACAGTGTCTTCCTGTTATATCCGAGTAAGTTAATATAAAATCACCTGCTTCAGGGTGCATTGTATCCTGAACTTGTTGTTCTTCACTAGCAACAGAGGGTATTTTTAACCAAATTACGAAAGAGAACACAGCATCGTGGTTATGTAATGCTTGATATTGACCTTTTGTAGTAGAATTTACCCAGAATTTCTGAAAAGTAAGGTCATGAATGTGTGTTGACTTTAATCTTGTAGGAAAACCCCACTCTTTTACATAATAATTGATGGCAGGATCAAGAACTGTCTGTTTAAATCGATGTTCATCATCAACTAACATCCATTGTTGTTTACCTTCATCAGCATTAATCTCATATTTCTCTATAAGATGGTAAAGATGGTCAGTATGATCCCTCTCCAGAGTTACATCTAGTACTCCAAAGTTGGGTAAAACCCTTTTTTCAATGTTCATTTATTCTTAACCACTTTAATTTCTTCATTTCTAAGTTCATCATCAGGGTAATGGGTAAAATACGCTCTTAAAAACTCTAATTTGTATTTTAAATCATGTTCACTGACTTCTGACATGATTTCTTTGTCGCCTATAAAGACGTTATAGGTATTCATCTTCCCAAACCGCCATCATATCCTCTAGATCTTTCCTTATGTTCGGATGGTACATAAGGTGATTGTCGTTTTCGAGTCTGTATTGAATTGATTCATAGATTAATTCCAACTCGCTTACGTCCAGATCAATATTCATCTGCGAGTAGCCATATTTCATTCTATCTATAAATTTAAATTTCTTTAGTACTAGGATTAATTAACTCATGAGTACTATGAGAGTTTAATACAATATCTCCAGCAAGAGAAATACGATAATCTTTTGTTGTATAATGTGGATACACAAGATGATTCATATCACTTGGAAATAAAATCATTCTACCTTCTGCGCCTTTACCAAGAACATAGTTCTTTTTTAGTAATTGGCCACAAGTATCAGGGTATACAATAACGAAATCACCTGCTTCTGGTTTGAATCCCATCGATGCAGCACGTTCTACTTCTTGATCAAATGGAATAGTTAACCATACTACAAAGGTAAAAATCCCTTGATGATCGTGTATACTTTGATACTCACCTTCATTAGATGCACGACCCCAGAACCTACTAAACGATAGGTCGTGATAGTGAGTCGTTTTAAGTTTAAACGGAGTTCCATACTCGTCAAAGTACTTTTGTGCCGCAGGCATTAAACAATTATTTTGAAAATATAAATCATCATCATTCATGGAGAACTGTTTATCTTCATCGTCTATACTAAGAAGTTTCCTACCATCCCATTCAGCGTTAGGTGTGTACTTATGGACAAGTTTCCACAGGTAATCTACTTCTTCTTGTTCTAATATACATTGCACAACACCGTAGTTAGGCAAGTCTTCTTTATCACAACTCTTCATTCTAACTTCTCCCTATACTTAGCACGGCCAGTAACTACCTTCTCCATTTGTTCTTCACTATAATGGCCAATATAATAACCTTGTTTCTCTAATTGTTTAGATGCATTGTCTAAGTCAGTAATCCTTTGTATCATTACTATAGTATACATTCCATCTATCTTAGTTAATAACCATATATCTTTTCTCTGTTCATTCAGAAACGTGTTGAGTCCGTCAACGCCGCCGCTCATTTGATCAGGATTTATATGACTTTCATTAGATTTAGCAACAACTAATACTATATCATGTTTATTAATATCAAAACTGTCACATTCCCTGCTAACAACTTCCCAAAAGTCATATGCACAATAGTAATCATAGACTTTAACGAATTTTATTCTACCTTCATCCCATGCCTTCTTTGCGAAGGGACAACGAGGGCCAGTATACTCAGGTAAGTCTTGCCTCGTATGATCTTCGTCGGTCTCCTGCAACCAATTAATCCAATCATTCGTAAAGTCTTCAAGATGATCTAAGACATGTGCCATTAAAAACTAGCCTCTTCGTACCGTTCTAATTCTTTTTCATTAACTTCACTATAAGTAATATCATCCCAATAAGAATGATATAGTCTGCCCCATATTACTTTAAACTCATCTTCATCTAGGTTTTTAAACAGACAACGATCCTTTAAGTAGATATGGTAGGTTTTCATTTTTTCCTCATAGGTACTTCTATTTGCCAAGAACCTCCGTCTAGAGTAATCATATCGAAGTTCTTCTTAAACTCTTTCTCTCGTGCCTTCTTTTCTTTCTCCATTGTTATCTCAATGGTTTCAATACTTCTTTCACCGTAGTTGGGCTTATTAGGATTAGGTTCATCCATATACTCTAGGATTAAATCATCAATCATGCCATATAAGGTATCCCATGTTACTCGAATACGTGCATCAATAGCCACTTCATCTATATCATCCTCAGTCATTTCTAACTTAAGGACTTTTGCTCTGATTGCAACTAACTCATTCAAGTTAAATTCAATCTTTATATCATTATACATTGCTGACATTAGGGCATCTCCACATGATACTGTTCACAAAACCGAGCTATCTCATCATGAACTTGTTTGTATATAGGACTAAGATCAAGATCAGACCTTAATGCATGTGCAATATGATCTATTTGTTCTTCAGTTAAACAATGATCAGGATGTAGTGCATCACATACATGCATCTCTTGTTCGATTAACTCATTTAAGTTAATACGAATCTCGTAATCTCTGTAGACTGGCATATTACTTCCTCTTACCTTTAGATGCGCCTGTCTTTCTTGTAGCAGATGCTTTCTTAGTACCATTTCTTTGAGAGGCAGTACGTGCTCCTTCTGTTAGTTTACGTTTGTCTTGTTTAGGCATGGTTGTTTAGTTATGGTTCTAGTATATCACATAATGTGCCTTCTGTCATCAGCCTATGTCTCTTTCCTGTAGATCGAGCCCTAGACTGTGCAGTTCTAAATGCATCTCTCTCATTATGTTTTGTTTGGAAATGTTTCCATGCCCCAAACTGATCCTGCCATTCTATTTCATACTTGGGCATTTTTTTATATCTGAAAAAATATTTAATTACTAATAATATATAGCTCTCGCTTTCGGTTCGTTGTAGGTTAGGGACTTAAGCGCTTTTATAACCCGCCATCGCCCATCAGGGAGCAACATAACAACATCAATCAGACTGCGAGTTTGCTACATTTAGTATACCATGATTGCCTCTCTTAAGGCAAGCAAACTGTTTCGCATGAGTTTGCTACATTTTCCACAGCATGATTGCCTACCCTTAAGTTGCTCAAACATGAAAAAGGGTTAGTGTTACCTAACCCCTGTAATTCTGTTTAGATAAGTGTAGCAGACTTAGAGTTAATCTTCCCTCTATTTGTGTTAGTTCTGATCCCTTTAGTTTGTGTTAACCAGAGTTCAGATTTGCGAGGGTTTCTAACAGGAAGTCGTACATATTTGATCTTGTTTTGTGTATCCAAGATCTCCAAATCTAGTCTGGATAGTTTGCTCAAATCGGTTGGTAATTGCATGTGGAAAAGTAATAACGAACTGTGGAAAAGTGTTGAAGAGTTTGCTTAAACAACCTCTAGACGATTACCGTGGTCTAATAGTATCATACCATCAGAGAATGACTCTGTTTGGTTATACATTGAGACGAACCAATTCCAGTTCTTTTGAAATACTTTTGCACCGTACATTACCTCACTAAGTAAAGCATTTAAACGACTTTTTGTCGTTACTGTTTCATAACCACAGGAGTCTAATTTGACTGCCTTAGTGTTATGATCTACAGTGGCAATATTATGACCATGTAGCGAAATAGTGGAACAATTAGTGGAGTCGTTGTAGCAAACTGATGTGTTTGATTTGCTCCAATTAGTGCGGTTAATTACTGCACTGTTCATTGCTCTTTCGATTTTACGCATTTGGTCTGATTTGTATTACTCTATTATAATAAATCATTACCCCTTAAATATCAACCACTCTTGGTCCACTTTGTCCACTGTCACACCTTAAGTATTACTAACTGTTCACTCCTTAAGTATAACATTGTTTGCGAGTATTTGCAAGACATTTGAGCAACTTAGTGGGAATATTGCCTTATGTGGGGATATAACGACTTTCTTGCCTTTCGAGGGAATTCGTGTTATAATGCGCCCCTAGATGACTATAATTTGCTACCTTTATTCAACGTTAATTACAAAAGAGATAGAGCACACTACTATGTTTTTTTAACCCTTTTTAAATATAACTTAAATACATTACTTTTCCACATAAACTAACAATAACTGTGGAAAACTATGCTACATTTAGTGGATAAATTACCTTTCTTATGTGACAGTTAACGGAGTTAACTTTCTCCCTTCGGTGTTAGTTTCTATAAGGTAATTACACGAGGCACGAGTATACTTAGTAACCCTTATTGTCTCTCTGTAGATAACATATTTTATCATACAGTTGTTTACACATAGAGTAAATATTACCACTCTCTTCGTTAACATTCACATCATCATACTTTGCAAGACTTTCTAACACTAATAGTTTAAGGATTGCAAGTTCTTCGTTGTTAAACTCTGAGGCAATTAGTCTTTCTAGGTTTGCTCTATGGGTCATACGATTCCTGTTCAATTTCTATTACATAACCATCATAAGTTTCCTCACTAAAGTTATCATCAGGATCACTTAATCTCTTGATGAAAGTATCAGTATCCTCTTTGATGTTTATGTCCTTATGTGTTAACTTATCCATGACGATTACCCTTCTTATTTGTTACTTTCCTACAGGCAATTTGTCCCAAGTTCTCAACATATACCTCTTTAACTCTCTCATTTAAGTTATCATCTAACTCAAGTAATTCCCTCCAGTTCCATTCACTTGGGGGAGTACAGTTAGTATCATTTACCGTAAAATCTAAAGTAACTCTATAACGAGTAACTTGCTTCGTTGATTGTGTTAGCGAGGACATAAGATTGAGGGGAGAAGTTGATAGTTTATTCTAACAGATTATCTCTAATTGTCAACTCTTAATTCATCAATATTACGTTTCGTTAATGTTATTTAGTGGGGAACTTCTGTCAGTTCATGTATATTTACATAAGGGACGATTAGAGGTGTTAAGTATAAAAAAATCTGCGGCGTTTGACTCGAAGTGACTATTAGTAATGAGAGACGAATAAAGACGAGTAAATGTCAATTAGTCTCAAGGATTAGTAAACCTTCATTAACAACGTCAGGGGACGATCTTAGGTAGTCTGAGTAATAAATTGTCTCGGTCTTTTCGTGTTAATTGTAACAGCGAAATTGTGATTATCTAGTCTATTTTGTATATCTTTGTCCCAACTGTCGATATCAATTACTCTCTTTAATATGGTTTTGCCGTTGTTAGTTATGACCTTTAATATCTTATCTTCGATATTCTTTCCATACCAATTCTTAGTTGGATAGTAGTCAACAACGGTCTTGAGATTAGGTGAGGTTAATTGCATAATAAAAAGGGAAATTAGGTGGATTAAGTTAAGCATACATCTCCAAGTCTTCCATGACTCGGTGTAGCGCACTAAGGCAATCTACAATATCAACTTTACAATCAGTGTGTTCAATTACATTGTAGAACTTTGTATATAACCTGTAAAAGTCATCACCATTAGTAACACTTCGCTCCTCCATTTCAAATGGTAGATCATTAAGAACTGTTTGAAGTTCTTTAACACTTAGTTTGGTTGATTGCATGTGAAAAATGTGAATGAAGGACGATTAATAAAAAAAGATATGTATCATTTACTGACACATATCTTCAAATCTTTGTTGTGCAATAGACCCGACATATTCTTCGAGGATTGCTACATCTTGAGACTGTAATTGTTTGAAATTGGGTGTTACTAACTCCTCCCAAGTTTCATCAAATAAAGTTTCAAGAATTGATTCATTTTGGATGCAAGACATAGACTTAACCTCATTTGATATATTAATAATAACACTTTTTTAGGTGTTATGGGTGAAATAGTGGACAGTTTGTGAACTGTCATTTAGTTATACTTTTCCTCCTCACTTTCTGATATATTGTTAAGCATATCACGATAAGTTTCATCATCAAATGATAACTCTATCTCTTCTTTCATTTCTATTTGATTACATTTATCAAAGTCTTCTTGTAGGGTTTGGTATATAAATTGTTCCATTGATTTGATGTCCATGCTATCAAGAATTAGATCGCAATACTGATTCTTAAGTATCTGTAACTCGGTAGAACTTAATGTCCTATGTGTTACAATCACTTTTGCATCTAACTCACTATTTGTAGCATTGGGGTTTGCAGTTTGACTGTAATTCATGTTAGATAGTTGTGAATAGTACGGTGAGGTTTGATATACTCCCAAGTCCTACAATCAACCTCTTCGTTATCAATGTAACAACGAACATTGTCGGACTTAGATGATACTTTGGTTGGTGTAATATCTTTGGAATTGTTCCAAAAATCATCCCAATCTTTAGGGGAGTTAGTAACATCTTCAATCATAATCTTCATCCTCTTCGTTATCAGCGTCCCAGTCAATTAAGTCTTCTTCATCAATAGGAAACTCACCCAATTTGTAGTTACTAAGTGAACCTATCATTGACCAAACTTTCTCACCTGATAACATATATTCATTGCAAATATGTTCAACTGCATCTTCAACAACTTCGAGAACAGTTGTTGCTTCTTGTTGTAATTGTTGATCCATTTGTGTTAATTAGTAAAGGACAGTTTGTAATAAAAAACGAAGGTATTAAACCTTCGTTAGTTGATATAAATCGGTGATCTTTGTATCGATAGAATCACATCTATCTGAGACACTTATACCACCAATTAGTTCATCAGTAGGGGTAGAATCATCATCATAATTGATGTAATCCTCTAGGGCGACTGAGATTGTCTCCCATTCATCTTCAGTGAAAAAACCTTTAATAGTTTGTAACTGATCGAAGGAATAATCTCTGACTTTAGTTTGCATAAGGTTGATCCTTGTTTGTTACTCTCTTATTATAACCGATCTGGCGACCAATGGGTGAAAATGTGGACAGTTCGTAGACTGTCACACATTTCATTGCTCTTTGGTCTCCCTATTGTCATAATAAGTATCAACAATACCTTCTAATTTAGAGAAGATACTGTTAATTTCTTTGGAAACTAAACACTCAGTTTCATAATCTTTGTAACCATCAATTAGGGTTTCTAGTGTACATAAAATGACACCAATTTCACCCTCAGTTAGTGTTACATTGTGAGGACGATCTAACTCATCTTCAATGTTAGGAATGTACTGTGATCTTTCCATGTTAATTAATACTCAGAACGAGCAAGAAATGGTGTAATGTTATCAATTTTGTATCCTATTACTTTTGCTTTAACGACCTTTTCTTCCTCATCATAGTAATATGCAGAATTCAAATATGATTGAATTTCTTCACATAAATGTTCACCATTTACATCATCTTCATTATCAAGAATGATGTTGCAACTGTAAGTGATTTGTTTCATTTGGATGGGATGAATTCAGGGTTTTTAACTAATACTTTGTGACCTCTTTTTGTGTCTATTACTTTAACATATAGACACCTCTTTTCACTATCCAATGTAGCAAATTGAGTGAAAGATTTACGTCTAATTATTTTCATTCTGCCTCCTCAATCGTGTAGACTTCGTAATCATCATCATCAATGAATTGCCAATCGATAGTATCACTTTGTATGATACTTTCAAGATCATCTTTGCTCTCTGCCTCAACAAATGCAACGTAGTTTGTTACTCTGGAGGCACACAATCTGTATTCTTTCATTGTTAAGAACTCCATACGAATTGTGGTTGATCGAGTATAATATCTCTGACTCTTTCTCTGTCTAAAGTATCACCATCACCCCATTGATATGTAACATTGAAATAGAGATTGTTGTTCTCTTTTGCTACATTTATGCGGCGGGCATACTCTTTAATAGCAGTGAAAATGTCATCCTTAGTTAAACCTTTAATCGGATAAAGATCAGATTGTGGGTTATAGAAATCCCACACATAGTCAATAAACTCTTGTAAATCGTTCATTAAACTAACCCCAATACTTTGTAATGATTAACATTTTGACTAGGAAATTGATGAACTGAAGATACTTCTTCAACAGCAACAATCTTCCCAGTTTTGTTATAGTAATCATCCGCAATTATGTTTGCATAAGTGTAATCATCTGCAAACTGAATTGGATCACTAAAAACAATAAACTTCATAGGAAAAGTTGCTCCAATTAATGTGAAATGTGGTCTTGTCTGTTGCTCCATAAAGGCAGAACTTGACCACATTTATATAATACATGAAAAAACCCCCTAATGGGGGTTTGGTGTGACAGTTTGTTTAGTGTCTACTTTGGAATTGATTCTATCTCTAATACTGTATAATGACCTTTATTGTTTACATCCTTAATCCTAAATTCATAATCTCCATTAACACCAACTGTAATAAATGCCTCAGGATTGTATTCTTTAAGGACGTTAATTAATTGGCGTACGAGCATATTAGTCTCCAAAGATTGAACCAACTAAAACTTCATATTCTTTCACTTCTTTATCATTTAGTCGGGAAACTAAGTCATCTAATAGTTCACCAAGAAGATGATTATCTTCTTTAATGGCATAACCAAGATCTTGAATTAGATCCCTTCGTTGTTGTAATTGAGAGTCAGTTAACATTATTTATATCTCCAAGTAGGGTGAATCTGTCTCGTGAAAGTTAACACCAACAGGTGAAAATTCATTGCGAGAAGTGTCAAATAGTGTTACGACTTTGAGCAACTTATCATCATCAAAGTTCTCAAGTTCTGTTAACAAATCAAGGTAAGTCATGGATAGTTTTAGCGAACAATGTACTCAACTTCGCCATCGGCGATGTCTGCCTGAACACCTAATTTCTTGATGATTGTTCTAATCTTTACATCATACTTAACAGCAACGTCATCAGGATTTGTACGTTTAGTTAATACATGAATCAAGAAAT
>VTLG01014494.1_pt1 | contig 50894 bp, 69 predicted proteins | sample 4694571 | NCBI WGS metagenome assembly VTLG01 (sample SAMN12604809, study PRJNA352737) | marine metagenome | biome: ENVO:00000447; feature: ENVO:00000209|ENVO:00000569|ENVO:01000036; material: ENVO:00002151; isolation source: viral sequences binned using virsorter ... | reverse complement strand
CACACATCATATTTGTAACTTTCTCAATATTCATAATTAAACCCTCAACTCAACGGCTGCATTCCAAAGGTCTTTCGCACCGTCATAGTGGTCAAACCCATATTCATCAGCAAAGTCCATGCTGCTACTTGTCATCACACCACCATAAATCTTGTGGGTATCAAGGATATATGCAAGCATTTTAGGAGTCTTTGCAAACCCAATCTTGTTACCGACACCTTTAAAGACTTCGATACCACCGTTGTTGGCTGCAATGAAAATTGTTTCTTGATTTGTCATTTGTTCTCTCTTTCTCTTGATTACATATATAATATAGTATGTTCTGAGAACAAAGTCAAGGGCTTTTTAAAATAAAAAAAAGCCCTTGTAAATCAAGGGCTTCCGTTGTATGTTTTTTGAGATTTTCAGTGAAAATCTGTTAGGTTTGCCGAATCGTGCCGAATCACCTATAGTCCGTTTGGTACTATGACATAGTGAATTGCAAGAACAACACCCACAGATGCGGCAAGTCCAACCATCATTTTGAGGAAGTCTTTACCAATTAGAGGGAATACGACTTTGAACTTTTCTTTACCTGTCATTGTTGCCATTGCGAGTTCTCTACCACAAAGAAGACCTACGAATACCCATGTTGTTGACATAGGAATATCATTTAGTTCTTTGAAGAAGAATAGAATAATCCAATAGACACCATCAATGATTGTTGCACTTCGGACATATCGAGTGTTGTGTTTTTCCAGAACGATATTCTGAATCTTACCACCACCTTCTCTAAACATCCACCACAGTCCAGCAACAAATACTGCACTGACAATAATCATCAAGTCTACAGGAAGTTCTCTGGGTAGAAACACAGCAATGTTTGCCATGTCATGTGATAACCAAGTCCACCAAAGGAAACCTGTAGTGAACCACTGTCCAATACGCCAGTATTTCTTATGTTCTTCTTTTACTGGTTTATCTTCATCCAGTATCTTAGTGATACCCAACCACAATGCATATGCGGCAACGGCTGCAACTGCATATCCCATCATGGATTTCATCAACATCTTTTCCAACACGAATGTTGAAGCGAATGCAGATAATACTAGAAATGAAGTTGAGACAGGAACACCTATCCTAGTCAGAAGTAACAGTAGGCCAGGTGCGAGGGCGTGATACCATTGTATCTCTTGAAATGGTATTTTGTTAAGTCTACCATACGATATGTCACCACCGTACATATACCAACCATACCACAATGCCCATAATAAAACAGATGACGCAGCTACCCACATCACCTTCCAATTTACTCTTTCGTTATTTGATGCAATCCATGTACCAAGAGTTTGTACAGAATCGTTTGCAATTACCGAATAGGCAGCGAATAAAAATCCAATACCCATCCAGAGAGTTACTAGTTCCATAGTAATTTCTCCCAATAAAAAAGGGGAGCATAATTACTCCCCTTATTATCTTTATATAGGTTTTTTTACAGTTCGTCAAGAAGTTTTTTAAGTTTCTTTTTTGACTTACCCATCGCCTTTGCCTTTGCAATAGCATCTTTATTTGATGTATCACCGTCCACAACGACCAATCCAATCATACCCATTCCCTTGTGTGGTGTACACCAGTAATAATAAATGCCTGGCACAGTAAATTCGATAGATACTTCTTTACCGTTCTTTGACTTCTTTGGAATATCAAAACCCTCTGGAGCCGCAACGATTTCTACGTTGTGTCCTTTGGATGTTGGCAACCACTTGACGGTATCTCCTAGTTCAACATGAACAAGTTCTTCAGAGTAAACCATCTTGCGTCCACTTCCGTCTTTATTCAACATTTCAATTTCAACAGTTTTTGCATATGCTAAGTTTGCAAAAAATACAAACGCAAATACAGTTCCTAAAAATCCAATCACTTTCATTTTAAATTATCCTTTTCTGTCATAAGTGCTTTTGCTTCTTCGTAGTATCCCTGTCTTGCAAGTTCAGAAGCGGCTCTTGCATATCCAATCCTAGTAAAAAGTATATTGAATTTGACAGAAAGTTTTTTAATGAACAATGCGACCTTTTCGCACAGTTCACAGGTTTCATCATATGTGTATCTTAAAGCTACACCAATCGACATTTTACGTTCTCCTTTGTTTTGACATCATGTGATTATAAAATAATACAACATCTGTATCATTTAAATGTTGTACTTCATTGCGATATTCAGTACGAACAAATCGTACAATATCAGTTGCGTTTCCTTGCATTGGAAACAATTTTGCTATCCATTTTGACATTTTATTTCTTTCCTCTAAAACGATAAAAGGGATGCGTACTTGCATCCCTAGTTTGACTTTTTGGGCTTGCTCAAGTATGCCCATTCCTCAACTGTGTAAGGCCACATTCAGAACTCTCCTTTGGGGGTTATTCACACATATTTATACAAGTATGGCAGTTTTGTTGCCTCTTTCAGTGCATCTTTTTTGGCAACACTGTTATGCGTTTTCGGCATCACTTAAATGCATCTTGACAAAATATTCTGCGTCAAGAACGATAAGAGGTTTCTTACCATTCTTCTTCATAACCACTAGTGGTTCATAGTCACCACTGTTTTCACACGCCTGAGAGTATGCATCCCAAACATTTAGTTTCTCTACATTTTTGCATTCGATTGAATAGGGGAACTTCGCTCGAGCGGCACGGGCCATGATTAAATCTTCACCGCCTGCACCCATGCTTCTAGATTCGATATCTTCTGGATGTACTTCCAGTTTTTCGATTAGTTGGTCACGAATCCACTGTTGGAGTCGTCTACCTTTTGCTTTTGCAGATTGAGTTTTCATACTCTATCTCCATGGCAACATAGTCATACCAATTTGGTTGAGAATTATTTCAAATATCCATAATATTCCACCACCAACAATAATTTGCCATGCCCACCATTTCCATCCCTCTAATCCAAGAACCCATGCCCTTATCTTAGAGTTTCTTGCCTTTTCAAATATACCAGATTTTTCTCCAATATGTTCTGCCCACCAATTAGGATCAATCAAATCTGCAATCTTCTTTAGTGGCCACATTATAATTTTGAATGGAAATAATATAATTTTAATTATAATCTTCGTCATCTTCATAGTATAAATCATCCTCATTGTCTGCACTATTTATTTCGGCAGAACAAAACGGGCAATGCTTCACTGAATACCAATGCTCATCCATATTATGTTTAATTTCAAAGACGGCATCACACGCCTCGCATAGAACCTGTTTTCTCATGTCTCTATTTAGGCGGCTTCGTAGACATCATCCCACTTACCATTGAGTCCAGCGACTTCGTATTCTGTCACTCTGTTCTCAAAGAAGTTTGTATGATCTGCACCATTAAGTACCCACTCCAACCAAGTGAGAGGATTATCTTTTACTTTGAAGTTTGGTTTTAGTCCTAGTTGAAGTAAACGTCTATCTGTAATATATCTACAATATTCCTTTACCTCTTTCATCTCTAGTCCTTCGATATCACCAAGTTTGTATGCCAAGTCTACAAATGCATCTTCTAGTTTGACTGCCTGTCTTGCCATCTCATAGATAGTTGCTTTGAATTCATCATCAACAATACGAGGATGTTCTGCACAGTAAGCCTTGAACAATCTTGCGATACCTTCAACGTGAATTGATTCATCTCTAATAGACCATTCTACAACCTTACCCATACCCTTCATCTTACCGTAACGCTGAAAGTTCAACAACATCACGAATGATGCAAATAGAGCGACACCTTCATTCATCACTGACTTTGCCATTGCAAAACCAAGTCCACGAACTGTATTTGGGTCACTGTCCATCATAAACTCAATCTTATCTGCCATTTCTTGATACTCCAAGAACGCATGGTATTCTGCATCAGACAAACCTAGTGTCTCATTCAAAAGTGCATACGCTCTTTGGTGTATTGCTTCTCTGTTCGCAAACGAACCCAACATATTTCTGACTTCGTTATTTTTAAATTTAGGGATAAGTTGGTCATAATAATTCTGTCCAACTGCAACATCAGATTGTGTAAACAGTCTTAGGATGTTTGTAATATATTCTTTTTCAATCTCACTGACTTTACCAGACTTCCAATCTGCAACATCTTCAGACAAGTCTAGTTCATCTTCAATCCAGTGTACTTTCTCATGTCTCGTTGTAATCTCAACAGCCCAAGGATAATGAAAAGGTTTGTAGGTTTCTGAGAACTTCATCAGTCCACCAGAACTTCTTTTCTTCAAAAGTTCAGGAGCCATCTTCATCAATTCATCATATCCACCGATACGTTTATTATCAATAAAAATCTGTGGTACTGAGTTTACTCTACGAACTGTATCTGATTGTCCTACGATTTCACCAACACCGTTTGTTAGTGATTGATAGAATGCAAGTCTATCTTCTTCATTGTCCATCAACTGTTCTTCATATGGAAAACCATGATCTTCAAACCACGTTTTTGCCATTTTACAAAAAGGACAATCCGACTTACTTACTACTCTTATATTCATTTCTTTCTCCTAAACTGCGAAACTTTCTCCACAACCACATGATGCAGTTGCATTTGGGTTAATTACTTTTAGATAAGAACCACCTAGTTCTTCTACATAGTCTACGGTGCAACCAAACACAAACATTTCTGCCATGGGGTCTAACCATAAATTTTCTACAGTAGGGGATTTATCTGTCACCCCCCACTCATATTGGAATCCAGAACAACCACCACCTTTTACAGATAGTGATACGTTTGGATTACCTACCTTTTTAAGATATTCCTTTGCACGTTCTGTTAGTACTATCCCTGACACGCCACACATTCCTCTTGTGACAGAGCCTGTGTCTCATAGTCTTTTAGTGCATCTCTTGAAACTTTCTGGGCAACATTCTCTGCACGTTGTGAAGTTTCAGTTCTAAGATAGTACAACCCTTTGCAACCTAGTTTCCACGCTGCAAAGTGTGCTCTGTGTAAATCTCTCTTCTCTGCACCGGCAGGGAAAAATAGATTTAGTGATTGTCCTTGACAGAGATATTCTTGTCTGTCTGCGGCTTGTGCCACCAAGTCCATCTGATCGAGTTCAATCGCTGTCTTAAAGACTGCCTTGATTTCATCCGATAGGAAGTTGAGGTGTTGGACAGATCCGCCATTAGTGATAATACTTGACCAAACATCTTGTGTGTTCTTCTTTACCTTTTTGAGTTCTTGTTCCAGATATTTATTCTTTACCAAATGTGAACCGGCACGAGTTCTATGTGTGTATGCATTTGCCTTCGATGGTTCGATTGATGGTGAAGTAGAAACAATAATAGAACTGTTTGCATTAGGAGCGATTGCAAGTAGGTGTGCATTACGTCTACCTGTGCCTTGCATATCTGGAGCCTCACCCCTATCAAATCCCATCATATTAGATTCCTTTACTGCCTCATCCTTAATATATTTAAATACTTGGCGATTTAGTTCTCTTGCCTGTGTCGAATCAAAAGGAATTCTTTTTTGGTGCAAAAGAGAATGCCAACCCATAGCACCCAAACCAAGTGAACGCTCTTGTGTTGCAGAATACCTTGCACGAGAAATCTCATCACCAGCATTATCAATAAAAAACTGAAGCACGTTATCCAAGAACTTAGTCAAGTCACGAATCATATTAGAATCTTTCCAATCTTCAAACTTCTCTAGGTTTACAGATGATAAACAACAAACAGCAGTTCTTTCATCAGATGTTGGTAGATGAATTTCGTTACACAAATTAGAACCATGAATCTTTAAACCCTTTGCCTTCATGGTATGAGGAAGGGCTGCATTTGCAGTGTCGATAAAGTTTAGATATGGTTCACCTGTTCTATATCTTACTTCTAGAATTTGTTGCCATAACGTCCTTGCAGGCATTGATTCACGAACTGTGTGGTCATTAGGGTCTTTCAAATCCCACATCTCACCACGTTCTACTGCTCTCATAAAAGAATCAGTAATATTAATCGCATGGTGCAAGTTAAGGTTCTTACGGTTCACATCACCAGTTGGTACTCTCATGTTTAAGAACTCAATGATGTCTGGATGTGATACATCCATGTATGCGGCGTAAGAACCTTTCCTTGTCTTACCCTGACGATATGCTGTCATGTCTGCATCTACAGTATGTAGAAACGGCATTGGGCCTGGCGCCTTATCAGAGATTGCACGAATGTCACTCCAATGTCCACCGACACCACCACCTTTGACTGACAACCAACGTAACTCTGCTGAATGGTCGATTAGTCCTTCAAGTGAATCTGGTACATAAGTCAAAAAACAAGAAATTGGTAATGCCTTTGCTTTTTCACCTGGCCTTGGTGCATTAGACAATACAGGTGATGCAAACATAAACCAACCCTTGGAAACATAATTATAAATGTTTTGTGCGAGTTCTAAGTCTCCACCACAATACGCAACAGATGCCCTTGCATATGCTTGTTGTGGTGAGTTTTCTTCTTCGTTACAATAATAGTCCTTGAGTAATTTATATGCTTGTTCTGATAAATCTTTATCTCTTCTAGTGTCAATTGTGATGCCAAGGTGTGATAGACCACTTTCCTCAGCACTTGGGAAGTTTACTACATTCTCAAGGGCCATTTTGTTTTCTCCTATTATATCTATGTCCGTTTCCATGAACTGAAAACAGTTTGTGCTTGTAATCCTTTGTGGGTGTTACTATGTATAAGTTCTTTAATCTCTACTGTAGTATATCCACCAAGAATCATATCATTAATATCTTTCTCTTTGACATCCTGTGGCCAAATAACAACACTGTAATCATCTCTAATACACTGTTCTATTTGTTTACAGACTTGTCTGTTTCTGGGTTCGTTATCAGGGATAAGAACCGCCGTGTCTTTATATTGAGGTAATCGTAAATCACTCTGGGCAACCGCCACACAGTTTTCAATAAAAAGACTATCAATAGGGCCTTCCACGACATAAAAACTGCGAGAAGTGTCCACCCTATCATACCCAAATATTTTTGGGTGTTCTTTGTCCAGAACAATCGTAATGTATTTTTGAGGTTCGTTACCAAACGCTCTTCCTTGATATGCAAAAATATTACCTTCTTTTGTTCTAAAAGGAATAACCATACGAGGATGGTCACCACCTAAAGAGGGAAACTTATTTGGAACATAACGATTAGTAAACTCAAAAAATTTAGGACAGAAATATATATCATTCCACGCTTCTCTAGGAAGGTTTCTATCCAGCAAAAATTTGACAGATGGATGGTTTTCATCCATCTCACTAAACTTTCTCAACCCATCAAATGTTTTGAATACAGGTGTTTTGAAATCAAACTCTGGTTCTGGTGTTTTGTATGCACCTTTATATGGTGTACCATTACTACCTTCTTTGTACCTCTCCATAACATATTCTTTATGCGTTGAGGGGTCAACATACTCAATGAGTTTAGATAGATTAGTACCGTGAGAACAGTTATGACATTTATAGAACAAATCATTCTTTGTCCTGTAAATGAAACCTCTGGCCTTCTTACGATTCTTCTGAGAATCACCACAGTACGGACAAGAGAAGTTCCACAAGAAGTCACTCTTCTTTGTGAAGTTTCTAAGTCTGTGTGATATCAGTGAGATATATTTTGTATCTATGTAGTTCATTGTTTTCCATAATATATTATTTCACTTCACTTGTCAATAGATTTTACATCAGATGTGGTAGTATCTCTGTCAGTGAAAATCCTATGACGATAGAGCCACCTATGATTAAGTATCTCCATTTTTCCAGTATGCCTACTCTGGTTGATAAATCTTCACGCAATTTCATAAATTGTTCTGTCTCTTTGCGATTATGTTCATTCATCGCATCAACAAGTCTACGTTCCATATCACCCATTGCCTGATGAGATTCCTTTGCATTGGTAGTTATACGAGAATGAAGCTCTTGGACACTATCTCTAAATTCTTTTTCTTGTTCGCCCAATGCTTCTTCCTGTCTAATTAACTTCTCTTCATGCACTGCCATGATGGTATGTAAAGACGATGATACCTCTGCAATCTTTTCGATAGCAGAATCTAGTCTGACATGAATTCCTTTCATGTCAGCGACTTCTCTTTTCAGAAGTTCAACTTCTGTTTCAATCGTCTTTACGGTAGCCATGCAATTATTATTCCATTACGTTTCAGTTCTTGTTAAAGTTTTATTTTTTCTTTTCATTTTTTCTATGTGAATTCCATGCCATGAACCCACCAACTCTCAAGGCCCAGTATGCAAGATAGTTTAGAAAATGAAACCCATTCTGTTCAATATTTATATCTCTGAAGATTACATCAGCCTCTTTCTGATTCATCTTTCCCCATGTACCTTTACCTTTTTTCTTGAGTGTAGCATACTTGTATGCATAGTCGTGAACAAGTCCACCCATCAGCAGTACTCCTGTGGGCGATAGCCAGGTATGTAGGAACTTAGGTATGGATGCACCATCAAATTCAAATCCTTTAGGAACAACGTATTCGACTTCATCAATCTTGTAAACAAAGTCTTTTGCAACAATCCATTTTCTTGTTCCTGTCAACCACATCCAGATTGCACCCCAAAAACCTTTTCCGGCAGTTGGAATTGGAATAGGTTTCATGTGTGGCATTTCTATATACTCAAAACCAATTCTCTTCTTTTTGTTATCTACACCAAACATATTAATAATAAAACCGATAACAATTAAAATGGCAACCACGGTAAACTGCCACCATGTCATCGCCAAGTCGATAATCATATCAATCATCTTTCTTCTCCTCTTCTGAAGGCTCTGACGGTTTCACCGCCTCTTCATAGTATAGGATAATCTGTTTCTGTTGTTCAATGTACCTTCTTAGTTCTGCAAAATTCTTTGCCAAATTTTCGTAATCTTTTACAGAGATTGCAATATAACTATCTGCACCATTCTTTGCCTCAAACTCTTTTTTGAACTCTTCAAAGTTTTCAGATGGTGACACCACATATATCTTAACGTCATTCATCTGAACAGGTTTAGGTGAAGGAACGGTTGGAATGTTTCTCTCTATAAGTTTTGTTACCGTAACAATTTCTTTTTCTGGTTTCCAGAAACTAGCACATCCACTAAGGATTGTCGTTACTAGTAACAGACTCAAGATCATCCCAAAGTTTATCTGTCGCATTTTGCATCCTCTTTTCAATCATGCCCGGCTTCTTATTTGCGAGGTGGGTTAGATTATGTTTATTTAAAGTTTCACGAAGCTCATCTCCGTATTCCTCTGACTTTCTCAAATCTGCATTTAGTTGGTCAGTCAGTGCATTTAATCTCTTATTATTTTCATCCATCTTCTGGATGGTTGCTTGATTCTCTTCATTTGCAACTTCTAGTTTTGCGTTATTCTCACGCAACTGTGATATAGTTGCTTGTGTCGTATCGTAATAATACTTGGCGGCATAAGCAACACCGCCAAGCAATGCAATTACGAATATCATTGCATATAGTCTAATCACGTTTCTGCATCCTTACATTTACATTGTGTGCATACATCATTTGCACAGTTTGGGCAATCAGGTGAATAACAGTGACATCTGCATCCACAAGTTTTACAATGTCTTTCTGTTGTGTGAATCATTCTGATTTCCAGATTGTCCATACACCCCATGCGATTGCGAGTCCTGCCGCAATCTTAGCGAGTGGTGCCATGAATAGAATCATCAGTCCAAGTGCAACACATACTGCACCATCCCATGATGTTCTTTCTTTCATTCGACTTTTAATCCAATTAACCATCAATTTCCTCCTTTATGTATTTTCCATAGTTATCTTTATTCATAACTAGGAACATTTTTTCTGCAAGTAAATTACCAGCGACATAATCTACAAGATAATGAAATCCTGCTTTCACTCTACCAAGTCCACATTCCTTTGCGGCCTTGATAATACCATCAGTATGTTCTGGGAACTTTGCAGAAACGTACAGGCCAACTAACATAGACTGTGTTGCGTGTCCACTTGGATATGCTCTAGTCTTGTTGGTTGTACTGGACATTGGTTTGATAGACGGATCAACTTCGTGAGGTCTATCTAGATTGAAATGTTCTTTGAAATATTTTATAGTTGGTCTTGCTTGCATTACGATGTCCTTCATTTCTTTATCGTGAAATAACAGTCCGTTTTCTTCACAATATTTTTCAATAGCGTAAAATGAATTTTCATCGTGATTACGAATTGACTCCTCATCTTCTGGAGTCCTGTTCGCAATAATTTGTTTTACTTTATCTGCTTCTTTTTGTAAATCTTTAGGGGGTTCAGGTAGTACAATTCTTTCATGTAACTTTTCAGGAAAGAATTCAAATTCTTCAAAACTTAACTTTGGATTAGAAGTACCAAAGTTCTTTTTTCTCATCACTGTCTTTGCAACTAAGTCTAACTCTTTACCATCCCACTTGAGAACAAACGGCATATTGATATCTGTTTGCATATCATTTAATACCGCCTCAGCGTCTGGCCCTAGTTTCGCAATCTTTCTACCAAACTTTTTATAAGATTGCTTAAACATCCGAATAAGCTCTGCCACCGTAATTTGTTTCTTGTTACGCCTGTCATTGACCCTATCTAGAAAATGTCTGGTAAATTCAACGTCAATACCAGCGGCAGCATATAGTCTATCTGCATACTTCTCAACCCCATCTAAATCAGACTTAGATAGAGTTTGTTCTGTAATATAGTCTGCAAAGTTCTTCATCTAACCTTTGAAAGTGCAAAGTTGGCAATCTTCATAAACTCTGCCTTTTTACCATTCAATAGTTTCAACATCTTTTGTTGATTAGAACGGTTCACCTTATCATAAACCTGTGTAACTGCTGATGCAGTAAACAAGTCCACTTTCATATTCCCATCTTTAAATCTGATATTTTGATTTTGTTTGTCTTTTACAATCTTTCTCAAAACATCTAAATTATCTTCTGCGAAATAACTTGTTTGTTCAAGAGTATTTTCTTGTACTTTCTTTGCAAGTTTAGATTCTCTCTTTGCACGAAGCATTTCCATTCTTTTTACAAATGCCTTCGCTTCTTTGGTTCTACCATCATATAGTTTTTTCTTTTTCTTTTTCATTTTTGCATCAGGTGGCATTGCGACTGCACCACTACCAGCGTTATTGGTAGGAGCATCTTCAGTCTGAATACCTAGTGATGGGTCATTATAGAACCTTTTCATAATGTCATCGAATTTTAGACTCATAATAGATCCCCTATATCTACTTCTTTAATATCTTCAGAAGAAACAAATATCTTCTGTTTTGTTTTTGTATGAATTACTGAAAACACATCTACTCCTAAAATAGTATCTGAGGCTGGGGTATCTTCAAATGCCTCTACCTCATCACCTTCCAGTGCATCAATTTCTTCTTCATCTTCTGTTGAAACAACATCCTGTGTCAAAACATAGATACCTTTTGGAAGTTTACCATTATCTAGAGTTACCTCTTCGGTAATAGTATCATCAAGTTCTATATTATTCTCTTCTAGATATTTAAGAAACTCTTTCTCAAACATCTTTGGATCTTCAACGTGCTCTTTAAAAGTATCTTTTAGTAAAAATAGGGCGGCTGCATAAGTACCAACCTTAGTTCTAAGGCCAGGAACTTTTGCAAAAATCTTTTTGATATTGAATACCAATTTGTGCAAAACTGTATAAGCATTTCTTTCATCAATCTTGTACAGTTTCTTTGGTAGTCTGTTACCATCTTTGTCGATGATACCCATTTTGAATGCATCAGTTTTTTCAAACGGCGTTGTCAGCAGTTTGATGAAACGGTACGTTACAAATAAATCAATCGCTCTACCCATTATAGTTTCTCTAATACTTTCTTGACTTCTATGTTTTCTTCTACTTCTTGTAATTCACCCTCTGGCAATGCGTTTAAAAATATCATAAATGTTTTTAAAACATCCCAATATTCTGGTTCAATTTTAAACAAGAGTAATGTAGAACCAGCATCTGGGCCAAACACATTAAAGATAACAATCAAGTGATTTAATATAAGTCGTTCTTTAAGTTCGCCCGAATCTTTATATTTCCTCAACAGACGTTTCACATATTTGAAACGCTTCATGTCATCTTGGAATTCGTTCTCACCTTCACACTGTGGATTATCGTAATGTTTAATTGCAAACATTACAATATTATCATTAGTTAATTTCTCAAACATATTGCCTTCTCGTTAATTAAACGATTTTGGCTCTTACAAAATGTGTGCCTGCTCCAGTTTTTTCATGCATGATTTCGATTGACAATCCACCCTCAACTTTGTGAGAGATACCATCATCATCAATCTTCTCACCATTATCATCTTCTCCCATGCGTCCACCAAACTGTGTGAGGGGCAGAGAGACTTTTCCCCCTGCCTCACTCAAGTCTACATCACCGAAAGAGATTGCTAGTCTACCTAGTCTTTCTTTAATTTTGTTAATTGCGTGTTCGGGCACCATGTATTCTAGTTTACCCATCGCACCAAGAAACGAATTAATTCTTTCGATATTTTCTGGTTTTGCAAGGTCATTAGAAAATGAATCTGTATCTACTGGATACCCAGCATCAGTCGCCTTTTCGTTTAAATGATTTTTAAAGGTTTTCATTTTTCTATCCCTTATTACTTAATTATGAAATGGTTGCACTATGCGAACCTACAACCGCCCATCCTGTAGAACCACCTGTCCACATCAAAGTTACAGAATCACCAATTGCATTAAATACAATCTGTGAAATACCTACACCAGTTGTAACTGTAAGTGTAGAAGTATTTGTACCAGCAATCATAACAATATGTTTAAGTTGACCTGTCTTTACTTGAGTCTCATCAATAGTTCCTGTATGAGCTCCAGCAGTCGTATTAATCGTAGTGATTGTAGTAGTGATATTTGGTGCAGTAGTGGTTGCAGTAATCGCTTGTGGTGTACCACCAAATGCCACAATTGACGGAATGTTGCCAAAAACATTCGCTACAGATACACGTTTATTAACAGGGTTTCCTGACGGATCGTCAATAACGTGTAGTAGATCTTCGCCTGCAATTCCAGTACCAAGATCGGTTAGTGCAGTAATTTTTTTATCTGCCATTTTACTTTCTCCTTAGTTTAATTTAAACCCTCAAGACAATACAGCATCCACTGCTGGATTTGCCTCTGGTGAGGGAATGCTACTGTCGGGACTCGACTCACCTAATTGTTGCAGAAATGCATCACACTGTTGGATTGCGCCATTGATGGCGTTACCTTGTGCTGTCAACTGCACTCTCATATTATCTATCTTTTGAATCTGACCATGAACTGATTCAAGTTCAGCATTCAAATCTTTTTTACGTTGTTCAATATCATCGACACTAAGTTGTGCCTTACCATTTTTTGCCATTATATACTCCGTTTATATTACTTATGCAACCGCTATAGTCTTGGTTGTACCAGAACCACCTGCTCCGATAACATCACCAGCAACGAATACTTTATCAGACGCAGTATTTGTGCCTGCATCTTTAATAGTGCCAGAAATTGTCTGAGCAGCAATCGAAAGATTGGTTGCCGCATTAGGAACTGTGAATGTAAATTCAACACGGTTTGTACCTGTTTGTGCGGCTGCAGTTGCTGTTGGATTTGATTGTCCAGATGCTGTTACAGTTAGAGTTGCACCATTGGTAACATCAACGAGTTCGTTATAAACAACGATAACTGTACCTGTTGCTGCTCTTGCATATGATGCCTCTTCAAAGTGAACAGAGGTAATTGTTGCTTCTGCCAGTGCAGTAGGAAGTCCTTTCATTGCACAAAGGATTTCGTCATAATGCTCTGTCTTGGCAGCATTTTTATAGTGTCGCAGAACCCATCCTTGCGCTGTTGCAAAGACGTTTTGCTTATCTGCATTTTTATTTCCATCAGAAGTCCACTTTGGTTTGGACTCATCAGAACTTGAATTTCCCCATAGGGCCATTTTACTTCTCCTTAGTTAAGAATTTGTCTCTTCTATTTATCTAAATCCATATCTCTTCAATTGAGCAATGGTTTGTGTTGGACTCAGATGATGAATCCCAATACCACCAGCGTTCTCCCATTCCTTAATATTTTTGATATAATCATCAATTAAGATATTGGCCTTCCCACCAGTTGTGGCATACTTTTGTTTATCTGCTCTCATAACAAGATGTATCTTACCAGTTGGTTTTGCAAACTTTGATAACCACTTTTTCTTACCTGGCCTACTGTTTGCATCTCTATTTGAGTATGCAGATAAAATATTCGCATTATATTTATTAATTAACTTCCACATTCTTTGAGCGCCAGGCATCCAATCAAGTGTTGCCCAGAAGTCTCTCTTTCCTGTGATTGCATTCCACCGTTCATCTTTATCGGTTTTTGCAAACTGTAAACCAGTAAGTTTCTCATAACCACCAATAAAGTCACAGAGAACCATGTCCATGTCACAGTATATTTGTGGAAGCTCTGCTTCGCTTATCTTTGTGAGTTCCACAAGATGACGCATGATTAGTCCTTCTCTTTGACTTTAGTATCTACCTTTGACATGGGTTTACCTGTCATAGTTTTCCCATCTTCTTTTTTCTCGTCATCCTCTTCTTCAGACTTGACTTCTTTTTTGGTTGCGGCCTCACTCCACATATCACTGATATGTTTTGCAGTTCTCATTGCGAGAGTTTCTTCTTGGACTTCTTCCATCTTAGAAGCAACTTTCTTTGCAACATCCTTTTTAATTTTTACTGGATAAGTTTTATCACCGAATTTAAATTCTTTCTTTCCAGCGGCCGCAGCCTTAGACGCCGCACCAATAAAGTCTGCGACACCTTCTTTTTCGATTTCTTCTGGTACTTCAAATTCTACATCACTTTTAAGTGATTTTCCTTTATCATCGTACCCTGGCTTTCCAGCCTTCTTCTTTTTTGATATTGCGATTGCAGCCTGTTGTGCTGGAGACACCGCCTCCAGTACTGCACTTTCAAGACTACCTTCTTTAGTTTTTAGATACTTAGGCATCTGGTTTCTCCTGTGAGTTTAGTTTGTTAATCATTTCACTTGCCTTTGCAATTTGCAACTGCAACTGTGCAATACGAGTTTTCTTCTTATCATCTCGTGCCTGATCTACCGCCTTGGCAGAATCTGGTTTATCTGGTTTGTCCTCTTCTTTAATTCCAATAGAATATGTAGTTTCACCCCCAAATTTATTCATGTCAAAATCTCTGTTAATCATCATGTCACCTTGTTTATCTGACATAGGTTTCTTGAGTTTAACAACCTTGGCCTTGTTTCTACCAACAACACCTTTACCTTTACTTGGTGAGTCCATTGTATGTCCACGCCTTGCCATGTCTTTTGCATCTTTTTCATCGGACGCAAATCCGATAACTTTACCAAGACGATCTATTGCAACAAATTTATACTTGACTGCTTCATCAAGTTCTTTTTCATCTTTTAAATCCTTTTCTAAGTCTTTTGCTTGACTAGCGTGGGCGTTACTTGCTTTCTTTAACATCTTCACGACTTTTTTTACAGTAGGTTCATCATCTTTATCTAACCCTTCTTTGTACATATTTAATTCAAATGGTTTTGAACCACCCTTGTTATATACTTGAATTTGAATATTACCTTTGTCACCTTTTAGACGATATGTGTTTGTCTTACCAGTTCCAGGCTTTCTTGGCCCAGTTGCAACTTTGTTATCAATCTCTTTTGGATCAATTGTAATACCATGAAGTTTCTTTGCCATTGCATATGCGTGTTGCATTGCAGATGAAAAATCTTTGTGATAAAGGTCATACTTTGCTTCATCAAGTTCAACTTCTTCCTTTATTTTCTTTGAAAGTTTAACTCTTGTATATGATAATTCATCACCAACCTTTATATCTACAGGTTTGTCATCTAAAGTTGCAAACTTACCAATTTGAATAACTTTTGAACCAGCATTTTTCTTCATCATGTCTATGGCTTTTTTCTTATCTTTAAATTGTCCTATAACTTTATTTTTAGAACCTTTCTCTAAAACAATAAACATACCTTGACTTTTTGCTTCATCAACTTCGACTTCTTCTTTTTTGTCTTTTGCATCTAGGTATGCAGCGATTGCCATATCTCTTTTTTTCTTATCTGACTTACCTTTGAACTGTGGTGCATCTGACTTCTTGAAGTCATCTATGTAATCACCGGCGTCTGCATCTTTTCCTAGTTTCTCTTCTAGTTCTTCAATCTTAACATCCTGTTTCTGAACTGCAAGTGTCAAGTCCATAACTTTTCTTCCGTTACCAGAGATTTCAATCTTATCTCCCATATCCTTGACTTTTAGTCCTTTTTGTTTTGCAAGACTCATAACACTCTTTTTTAGTTTGTCATCTCTAAAACGAGACAGAACTTCTTTTGCTTCTTCTAAATCTTCATTCTGTCTTTTTAGAACAGCGGCAACCTGTGGATGGTCAGACAATCCCCTTTTAATTTTTTCAATGGCATTTACTGCACCTGTCATATTACCACCGGCATATCTTTTGTCTGATGCAATACCTATTGCCATCTTAATTTGTTTTGTAGAGAAACCCTCACGAACTTCTTGCAGGGCCTCTGTCATAGTTGAACTATATCTAGTCATTTGTTTCTTCCCATATTTTTACAACAAGTTTCCCTGTTCCTTTTATTAATCTGTGATACTCCATCTCTGGAATGGTGTATAACTTTCCTTGTTTCAATTCTGTAGGTAATTGATTGTCTAGTTGTAGTTTCCAACCTTTACCTTCTAGAACTGTTATCTCTCTAGTTCTTTTGTCTCTATGCCATATGAGTTCGTCATCATTAACGTCCTCATCAAACTGTCTGACAATAACTCCATTATCATAAGTTTGGGTGTATGGTTTTACCAAAAGAAGTTGCCTCCCCCACTCAAACCAAGTTGTTTTGCATAACGTGGTAGATTACAACTCCAATATCTTGCCTTGGTTTTAGGGCCTGGATTTTCACAATTATGACGAGCGACAAAACTCTTTCTTGCCTCTTTGTCATCTAGTTTAACTCTTAATCCAGTTGTATCTCCAAAAGTAACCTTTTTAACATTACCTGTCGCTGGATCTTTTACATACACATAGTACTTCTTAGGCCCACCCACTTTAGGTTTGTTAAGTTCTACATCTCTTTCCTCAATCATAGGACAATCAAGTGGAACATGGTTTCCCTGATACATATCGAATTTACCTAAGTCACCTTCCATAATTTCTTTATCAAAACCTGTTGGTTCATAGACACCAATTTTGTATTCATCTCTTTTCTCTTGGAAGAACTCGTAATACTTTTCAGAACCTACACGATATACATTAGATTCGATTAGATTAGATTCTTCTGCACAGTCATCGCAACATGAAGTATGTTCTGTAAACTTTTTAATCTCTTGACCAGGCGTACCTTTTTGGTACGCAATTCTTCTTGCGTCTGTACCAATCTCACGAGGGTCTTCTACCTCATCCTTAAATGCCTTTTCGCCTGGCCTTATAATTCTACCCTTCTTTCTATTTACTGGGATTTTCAAATTCTTTAGTTTTGGATGAGTTCTAAGATACTTCTTTTCCCCTACCTCTGTATCTTCAGACTTACCTTTGTGTTTTGCCCACAAATCTTTATCAGCAGTTGTTCTTGTCTTACCGCCTGAAATAAAAGAGTTGACTCTTGCATGGCCCCACTGAGATGGTGTAGTTCCAGGCCTATGTCCTGTTCTCCATGCGGCAACACCTCTTTTGTAAACCTGTTTCAAAATACCTACTGAGATACCAGATGCCTCTGACTTCTTTGCAAGAGATTTATCTGCGGCACCTTCATTCTGCATCTCTTTTGTTTTCTTCTTCATCTTTTCGATATATTGACGATATACTGCGGCCTCTTTAGTTTTACCCATTTCTTTTGCACGTTGTTCCATCGCAATCGCTGCCTGAATCTTATGTGCATGAGTTTTACCAGAATTTTCTATTTTACTAACACTTGCTTTCGCATCATCTACTGTTGCAAACTTCAAACCCTTAATTGTTCCTTCTGGGTTTTCATCTGTATACAAATCAGAGTGACTTGAACTATTTCTGTGTTGTCCTTTTTTACGAGGTATTCTTTTATTTTCTTTATATAAATCTGGAAACTTTTTCTTCATCGCCTGTGTATACTTTGATGGTTTAGTCTTTGCAGACTTATCGCCTGGCGCTGGTTTGTATGCATCAGGGTCATCATCATCCATCTTTGCACCTTTTTCAAAGTGTCTTGCACGAGATTGTTTGGTTGACTTTGCCATGTCATCACCCTCAGCATCTTTTGCATAATACTTCTTGGGTTGAGTTCCTTTTCTGTCACCTACTTCTTTATCTTGTGCAGTCTTTCTTTCATCAATATCTTTCTCTTCACCCTTTGCCCTTTTCATTTGGGCTGGAGTCGGAGCGCCTTTCTCTCCAGGCTTTCTCATCTTCTCACCAGAACCTTGTTTGATTCTTTGTCTCTTTTTATGGATATTTGCCCAAAGACTTTCTGCGAGTTCTATTTCATACAACCACTTCTTATAAGTTTCACCATCCTCTGCAACGAAAGTAACATAGTTTGTTCCTCTACGAATAATCTTTCCTGTAACCCCTGTGTATGTATCTGTAACTTCTTCACCTATTGTAAAGATTTCACCTTCTACATACATATCACGAATTACATCTTCTTCTGTTTGTTCTACTTGATGTTCAATAAATGACTCACGAATACCCATGAATCTACGAACATCCTTAAACAAAGACATACCCTGTTTAAATCCTACAGGCAGGCCTGCCTCAAAACCCTCTTTCTTGAGTCTGCCTCTCTCATCATATTCATTTTTGTATCTGTTTTCAGATGCGGCCGCCCTCATCTTTGATGCAGACATTCCAGTAACACCATCAGAATCAGCATCTCTTTCTCCAGCAGATACTACTTCTATATTATCAAAACCATAGTAACCATGTCTTGCTTCAACACCATTATATGTGTTCAATAGTTTATCAAACTCTGCAACTCTATCAGAACCAGCAACCATGACAATTGATCTGTGTCCTTTATTGTGTAGTGAGACTGCAATCTCAAATACATTTCTTGCTTTATCTACGATGATTCTTCTTGCGTGTTTTGGAAACATCTTTTTCATGTATGCAACTTTTTTAGTATACGGCAGAGGGTCTTTCTTTGGATTTTCAGAGTGTGATGCAAAAATGTAGTAAGGCGCACCAGCAACTTTCTTCGCTTCTGACGAAACTTTGTCTATTAATTTTTCGTGTCCTATGGTTGGTGGGTTGAATCTACCAAAGGTAAATACACAAGTATCCCCACGAGCCTCTCTTATTTCTGAAAACTTTTTCATTTATCCCATGCCTTTATTGCAGTAAAGTTATTAAAACTGAATTCCATTCTATCAACTAGTTTAACTGCATTACCAGAAACCCTATCAATCGCAACATACCCTTCTGGATTAACAACCTTAAATCCATTAGAGGTTTTGATAAAAGTTCCAATACTCTTTACAGTATTTAGTTTCTTCACCACCCCCATCTTTGCATCTACCACATGATTTTGAAATGTGATAATCTGTGTAAGATTAGAGATGTGTTTTTTCATTTCACGAACAGTTTCTTTCTTTTTATTTTCCAAATCCTTTTTACGGGCTGGAGTTTTTAGTTTGTCTATATTCTTTTGAAATGCATCTTCAATCCACTTTATATATCCTTGTGCGTGTGATTTTGGATTAGTAATTTTTTCACCTTTTCTCACCTTACTATTATTGTAAGTCTTGAGAGATGCACCAGATAAATTACCAGTAAATCCATTTTGCAATGTTAAGAATTTTGTTAATAGTGGAGAATTAATTCTTCTAAATGTCGAACCGGCCGCAGACAAAGATGCTGTTACAGCGGCAGTTTCTTTTTCTGTCATTGTTGCAGAACCAGATGTATCTTTATATGTTGCGTCATCCATCCAAACTGTAGATGGTTTTTGCAATCCTTGAATATTCGCACCAAATGATGCCTTCATATCTGGTAGGGTTTTGCCTTTGTAAGTTGTGTGCCACACAACACCAATCTTTGCATTCTTGACTTTCTTTCCAAAATCAGAATTTACATCTACAGCATATACGATTGTGTTTGGTTGGAATGTGTAAAATGATTTACCATCAATAACGGTTGTCTCGACATCATCAGTAAACATCAAGTCACCCTGTAAAACATCTTTGATACCTAGTTTAGAAAACTCTTCAAATGCAACTTTGAATTTACTATTCAACGCACTTGATAAATTGTCTGCATCAATTTCTGCGATTGACTTATAGAGTTTTGGGTCTATATTGAAAACTGATTTCTTTGCAACGAAAAACTTACCATCTGATGGGTCAATACCAGCAAAGATGGCAGGAGCGCCATCCCACTTTACAGTCATGTTGATGGAAGAACGAGATGAGCCGGCAAGCATATCTCTAAGAGAACGCACAAAATTGATAGAAGCACGGCCTCCATCAATTCCATAGTTGAGGATTTCATCCTCAATGTGTTCTAGGTGTAGATTCTTCCCACCCTTATCTTCGGTGAGGAAGTTTGAAAAGTTTAACATTTACACAGTTTCCATTCATACAAATAATTTCAATACTATTTATATAACATGGTTACTCTAAAATGTCAAGTTTATTGTTTTTCAAAAATTGTGGTATAGGTCTCTCACCAAATGGTGGATTCTTAGTAAGTTGTTCTGAAAACATTTCAGCGTCAATCTTTCTTTTGAATACACGAATAATATCATTAGTAGGAAACTCTACTACTTCCCACTCATGTTTATTTTTATTTACAAAGTACTTTGGTTTTTTATACTTTGATGTCCGAAAATTTCTCATAAGTCTTGTCTTTCCCAAGACCCACTCCGAAAGTTGTTTTATCAAATGTTGCTCCTTCATCTTGTCCACTGTCAATGATATCATCCTGTGCTTCCTGTTCACAATCATATAGTTTCATTCTCGCCCTGTCGATACCTATAACAAATCTTTTGTTAATGCCAGGGTCATTATATCTGTTCTTCAGTTGTTTCACCATTATCTGGTTAAGACTTTCCAAATCTTCCGTTGATATGAGAGCAAACATGAGGTCAGCCGTAGCAGGCAAACCAAAAGATTCTGACGTATCTTCCAACCCAATGTCGCTGTTTGCATACCCCCCTCTAGTAGTTTGTGTCGCTGACATAATAGGAACATTATGTTCCACTGCAAGCCCTCTAAGTTCCTCGGCAATTGCTTTGATGTAAAAGTATGATCCAACATTTGCATTCCCCTTAAATCTTGATGAGGCACATATATTAAGATAGTCAATAAAAATGATATCTGGTTTAAAAGATTTCTTTAGTGCCAGTTCCTTCATCAAACTTCGGAAATGTCCAGAATGTGCAGATGCAGTTGGATATTCTTTGATAATTAACTTTCCGTTGGTCTTTGTTTGAATTTTGGAGAGGCGATCAGTAAACATCTTCTTTGGTAACTCATGTAAGTCATCCATAGTGATGTTCATAAGATTCGCATCAATTCTTTCTGCTATCCGTTCTTCTGCCATCTCCAATGTTATATACAGAACATTCTTACCTTGCATAAGTGTGGATGCGGCCATGTGACACATGAACAACGATTTACCTACACCTGTACCAGCAATGGCAATGTTCAAAGTTTTTTGTGGGAGTCCACCCTTGGTTATCTTATTAAAGTAATCCAAGTCAAACTCTAGTTTTTCTTCTTTCTTGTGATAGAACTCATATCGTTCTTCACCGTTTTCTACATAGTCGTGTCCTACATTTTGGTCAAATGCAACTGCAAGTGCATCTGATAAAATGTTTGGAATTGCTTCAGCGGTATGTTGTTTGTCTTTTCCCTCAATAATTTGAATACCGCTAAGGATTGCATTGTAGACTGCCTTATCCTTACAAAACTTTTCTGTTGTATCTACTAACCATTGCATATCAACTTCTGCATTGGATAGTGTCTGTACAATATCTAGAACAGATTTGAACTCATCTTCATTCAAATCCTTTCTATTATCAAGTTCAATAGAGAGGGCTTCTTTTGTAGGTTGATTACCATACTTCTCTACGAACTTGTTGATTTCTTCAAATACAACTCTTTCGTGACGATTTGCAAAATACTCTGGTTTAATAAATGGCAGAACCTTTCTTGCATATGGTTCGTTGTATACTAAGTTACTGAGTGTTGTTCTTTCAATCGTCTGTGTTGACATATTGCATTGAGTCCTTTTGTAATTGGTCTTCTATTAGATGATGTAAAATATCACCCATGAGATTTTTAAAATCAATATCTTCTTCTAATTTATCTTTAGATATTTTAGGTGATACTAACACATCATAGTTAAATTGTAAAGAAGCATTATCATTTTCTTCATCTTCTTTGATTTCTACTTTACCATACTTATAGATGATACCTTCGTAATTTTCAGTGAGTTCAGTGAGTCTAACAGCAGTCCATGCTTTAGACTCATCTGATACTAAGATAAAACTTCTACCGATATCAATCTTGTTCAGTTTCTTCTTCATCTTCTACTACTTCTTGTCTCTGTCCATACTTGAACTCTTTGCCTGCGGCCTCATCTAACTGGGCCATGACTTCTTCAGTATAGAACTTTTCTGGTTGGTTATTAATAGTTTTACCAAATGTTTTTGTACCATCAGGTAACTCAATACGAGTAGAAACAGATTTGAAGATACCATACTTCAGTGCAAGTTCAAGTAGTCCATAATACCTATCAAGTCCACGTTCATACATCAGTCTAACATCTACCATTTTATTTTCAACAGTCAAACGAGACTTTGCGTTCTTACAGTGAACAATACTACCAACAACTTCTGTACCATCCTTTTCCTTCTTCTTTGAAAGATATATGATAGATGAGGCGGCATACTTTAGTCCAGAACCACCACCCATTTCTTTTGTTGGGAACATAGAACCAACAACATCATAGGTATGATTGGTAATTACCATAGGAACTTTCGCCTTACCAAGTTTCAGTGTCAATACACGAAATGCAGCCTTTAGAACTTGAGCCCTTGTCATATCTCTAGTTTCTTTACCTTCAGAAGTATCGTCTACTTCTTTTGTAGTAGACAACATACCAAGTGAATCAAGACATAACATCATAGGGGCTCTTTCATCTTCACTCTGTTCTAGATATTTATCCAAAACACGAATTGCCTGAGTTCTAAACTCTTGTACAGTTGTTACTGGTAGAATAACCATACGGGCAGGGTCGATACCTCTATCAATTACCATTTGTTTTGTGATTGCAGATTCAGACTCAAAATACAACACACCAGCATCTGGATTTGCATCAAGGAATGACTTCACCATACCCATCACAAAAAATGTTTTACCTGTTGCAGACTCGCCTGCAACTGCCGTGATTTTATTTGCTGGTAGTCCACCGTAAATAGAACCACTCAACAATGCATTGAAAACATAAGAACCAGTGTCGATAAATGAATCAACATCTCCTGCCTCTACACCTTCACTAACTAACGCCGCATATTCATTACCAGCGGTTTTGGCAATGTCTTTTAAAAAGTCAACCATTAAATATCACCTTCTTTCCTGTTTTCAGAACGAAACGCTTCAAACCCATCAGGGTATCGTGCCTCAAGTTTCTGTATATTAGTATCTAGTACATCTTCCAAAGAAATACCTAATGCAATACAAGCCTGTGCAATGTACCACATGATATCACCAAGTTCACGTTTCATGTGAAACTGTGCATCATCGTCCATAGGTTTACCTTGGAAAATACACTTCTTTACAATCTCTGCAAACTCACCACCTTCTGCACTAATACCAATAGCCGCAGTCAGTACACGTTCTGGGGAAACACCGAAACCGTCAATCACATCAAGTGAATCTGAAAGTGCCTGTGCATCTCTAGACGCATCACTAGTCACCTCGTCTACAAAACGAGTATAGTCAAGTAGAAAATCTTTATCCATTAGAGTCTCCAAAAATTGTGTTATGGGTATTATATACTTTAACAAAAGTTGTACATTTTGTCAAGTCTTTTATTCGTCTTGCTCCAACATAAGTACAGGACGATCTGACGCCTCCAAGAATAGTCTGTACAGTATCATCAATTCTTCCTCTGTAGGGAACAATGACTTCTTTTCCTTCTGAGGCTCTGTAGTCTTTAAGTCCACCGAAATGTTTTTCATTCGCAGTCTCCGAACTCATCCCATAGAATTTAACTCCTATAGGCTCTGGGTTGTCATCTTCTAATATATATTCCCCACCGCCTTCATCGTGGCCAGATAACATACCACCTAACATTACAAAGTCTGCACCACCACCAAACGCTTTTGCTACGTCACCAGATGATACACAACCACCATCAGCAATAATATGGCCTCCAAGACCATGAGCGGCATCAGCACATTCAATAACAGATGAGAGTTGTGGATATCCGACTCCTGTCTGTATACGAGTAGTACACACACTACCAGGCCCAATCCCACACTTAACAATATCGGCACCATTCAGAATTAACTCCTGTGTCATATCGCCAGTAACCACATTACCTGCTATGATAACAAGTTTTGAGAAATTCAAACGTAGTTGATAAATGAAGTTACTAAACATTTCAGTATATCCGTTTGCAACGTCTACACAGAGATATTTAATAGCCCCGTCACTAAGTTCCATAACATTAAAAAACTTTTGCAAATCATCATCAGATGTTCCGATTGACATTGCAATATTTTCTCTTCTGTCATATCTTAAATCACTGTCATCGCAATCAAAGAAACTAACAAGTTCATTTACTGAATATGTTTTTACCAGACAGGTAAATAGATTGTGTTTTGCAAGTGCGTCTGCGATCTCAAACGTACCAACTCCATCCATGTTTGCAGCCATAATAGGAATACCAATATATTCCTCTTTACTGTTTCTAAAGATTGTAGTTCTAAATAAGTCTACTTCTTTTCTGGATTTAAGTGTTGAACGCTTTGGACGAATCAATACACTAGAAAAGTCGAGTTTGAAATCTTCTTCAATAACCATTACAAAATAATTCCTTTTGGTGCAACCTCAATACCAGATGTTTGTTTTGTCCATCCATCTGCAAGTTCTTTCATTGTATCTACCATGTATGCAACAGAGTGTTTTGGAAAATCAAATTCTCCATCAACTTCTTTACCTGTCATACAAATACCATTCACAAGTCCAACTCCTTGTTGTGTTGCCTGAACTAATCTTGGTTTATAAATTGTTATACTGTTTTCGTCTGTTTTTACATGGCGTCCAATAATCTCAGCGCCATTTATCATTACTAGTGTTTTAATCATTTTATTGCAATCGCTCCTACAAATGTGTGATTTCTCCAAAAAGGCTGTATCTTATCACCCCAAAACCCAGCCTCACAAAGATTATCAATAATCTCATTCCAAGTGTTTGGTTTCATCATATGACGTAGAGTTCTCTCTTTGTTCATAATATCTTCCGTATCAAAGTTTTGTCTCTTGTAGTCATAGTAATTAAATGTCATCATATTCTGTAATCTAGGGTCTTGACAAACAGTTTTTTCTGCAAAGATAAATCCACCACCAGTATTCAATCCTTCATAGATTTGTCTAATAACTTCTTGTCTATGTCTAGGTGGCATAAATTGTAGAGTAAAAATAGATGTAACCAAAGAACAGTTTTCAAAATTGTAGTTACGAATATCATCCTTTACAAATTCAACAGTGGCCCATGGATGATATTTTTTAAGATGTTCTTCTCTTTTATCTAAGTCACCAAAGAAACCTTCTGCAATCTCTACTCCAACATAGTTTGCATTATAACAGTGATCTTGGTTCTCTTCTAGAATAGCCTTAGTTAGTTTTCCTGTAGAACAACCAATGTCTACAACATTAGTATCATCCTCTACAAAATACCTTGAGTACTGTACCACATCATTAAGTAGATGACTGTAACCACGAATAGAATGTTCAATATGTTCATCGAAACCTTCCTCTCTATGTGCAAAAGTAAAGTCTGCCATTATATCTCCTTTAATACTTTATTATAAACTGAATCAGCGATTGCCTTCATCATCAAAGGAGGCACCATTCTACCAATTCGTTCTGACTTTTGATTCCATTTACCAGTAAGTTTAAAATCGTCTGGTAACGATTGTATTCTTTTTAATTCACCAATAGTTAGTTTTCTAGGTTCGGCCCAGTGAAATGCACCAGCAGTTGTATCATTACTACCCATCGCAGTTAGTGTTGGGGCAGGTTGATACTGCGAAACTCTTTTAAGATTGAAGTGATGTCCTTTAGGATGATAGTCCATACCTGTCAAAACCTTTGGTGGGTCAATCTCCATCTTACTACCTGTATCTCTCCAATATGCAGTTTTACTAAACTTGTCTGTAAGATACTTTACTTCTTCTTCATCATACTGTAAATCAATCAGTGCATCTTTGAGAGGAACAACATCAGGTAACTCTTGTGGAAATACATTACCGATAGTCATAAAGTTTAGTCCGGCCTTCTCTGTGATATCATTACGAACACCAATAAAGAATACCCTTGTTCTAGTTTGTGATATACCAAAGTAACGACTGTCTAATACCTTTGCAACAACATCATATCCAATATCTTCAAAGGTATTCTGAATCTTATTGAAATATTGTTTAGCCTCACCAATAGTCAATCCCTTTACGTTCTCACCAATAATTACTTTTGGTTTGATATCATCTGCAACTCTTAGAAACTCAAAGAACAAGTCCTCAATATTTTCTACCATCTTACCATCAGAATAATTCTTAGTCTGGCCCCAACCATCAGAGTGTTTACCATCTCTTGAATGTGATAGTTTACCAGCAACGGAGAAGGCACTGCATGGTGGAGAACCGTCAAGAATATCTAATTCACCCACATCAAGTTTTGCAATATCTAAAAAGTCTTTACCAGACAACTGTTTTATGTCGCCTGGCAAGATTGGGGTATCTGGATAGTTTTCTCTATAGGTGTTCTGGGCTTCTTCTACAAACTCATTGATGCATAGAATCTTACCACCGGCAAGTCTGTATCCTGTAGAAGAACCACCCCCACCAGCAAAAGTAGAGATGACATTGAACTTGTTTTGATTGGATGCATTTACGACATCTTGCAATGTGTATGGTTTATATCTCATGTAAAAAAGTCCTCCAAAGTCATTTGCGTACCATAGGAACGGTCGATGCTCCACCCAATCTGGTTCATAATAAAAGTGAGAGGCTCAATAAAAGCCTTCTCAAACTGTATATCATAATCCAAATGTGAGTGAATGTCAAGTTCTTTTGGTAATTTAGTCATAAAAGATATGACGTTAGACTGCATACGATTGGGTGTACGCATATTAAGGAACTTGATTTTCTCACCCTCTTGGATTAGTGGATACTTGTTAGTCAACTTCTGTTGACGAATAAAGTGGTTGTAAAGGATAACTCCTTTTATGTGCATGGGAGCGCCCTTTTTGAAAATGTTTGCACTATCACCCCATTTACTAATACCGTTCACAGAACGAGGAAATGCAATATCTTCTGGAGGCAGTTTCATAAATTCCTCACGAAACTCTTGGATAAAGTTGTTTACATCCTTCTCTGTACCAGACATAATAATCTTTAGACATTCTTTAATCTTGTCACGACAGGGAGCAGGCGTTGATGATTTAACGGCCTCGATACCCATAATCTTGAGAGAGGGTTCTTTATATCGAACACCTTCAACATCCCATGCATTGAGAATATATCTTTTCTTTGCAGTCCAGATACCCTTGTCTGCAATAACCTCACGGGCCATTTGCATCTTCTGTGCATATGCATTTACATATGAAGCAAGAGCTTGATAACTCTTATCAATAAAAGGTTCAATTTTCTCCTTTGCCACAGTATCAAGGAAGTCCACGGCCCGCCCACGATAATTATCTTCTGATTCATCTGTTCTCTTTTTAAGCACCTTATCAACAAGTTTGTCAAAAGTAATGTATACCGAATCCGTATCTGATGCAATGACATAATCTTCTCCTTCTGTTTTCAACAATTTGTTGAGATACACGTTGAGAGATTTTTCAATCCACCGAATAGACAACTGGCCAGACGTAGTAATCCCTTCTGCAATACGCAAGTCATAGTAACGAAACCATTCGTTACCAATTGCACCATAGGCAGAGTTAAGAGAGATTTTACGAGCCATCTGAATGTTATTATACCTTGAAACGTCTTTTAGATATTTAGCATCCTTCGTATCTTCATATTGTTGTTTCGCCTGCAACATCTTCTTTTTGTAGATAGTACGGTCATCATACATAGACTGCATCATCTCAGGAAGAAACCCTTGTTTGTCTTTAGAAAATATTGCACAGTTTGGTGTGAGTGTAATATTCCTTTCTTTCAAGTCGAAAGGAATCTTCTTACCACTCAACAAATAGTCAACATTGAAACCATCTTCAAGGCCTTGATAGAAATCTTCTATGTTCAAATCAAGCAAAGTCTCTGGTGAAATATTGTACTGCATGATAAGGTGTGGATATAGTGAGTTCAAGTCAAATGACATAACCCATTTATGTTGTCCAACCTGTGGTTCTTTGACATATGCACCCACATACTTTTCACCCTTGGCCTTGTGTCCAACCTTCTGGGGAATGACAATCTTCTTTTTGAGAAGATGGTTATAGATAAGTACATCCCAATACTTCACAGAAGTAAAGGAGTCAGATATGTTGACTTTGGCCTCAAACGTCATAGTGAGAATGAGGTCAATAAGTTTCATCTTGTCATCAAGTTTATCGACAAGTTCAACGTCTTGGATATTATAGTCGAGGAAAGATTGATAGTCTTTTGTATACCAATCACGAAAAGTCTCATAGGGATTTTCATCTTTACGTTCTCCCAACTCAACAAAGGCGATATGGTCAAGACGATAAGATTCTTGTGCAGAGTAAGTAAACTTACGATAGAGTTGAAGATAGTCAACCTCTTCAACACCAAGAATGTCATACACTTGGTCTTTACGTCCATAACCAGAATTTACCATGCGAGAGTTTACAACACCCCAAGGTGAAAGGCGTTTCATTGCGTCCTCACCCATGACAGATTTAATACGGTTGCAGATATAGGGAACATCAAAGAACTCTGTATTCCAACCAGTGATAATGTCAGGGTAATCACTTTCCCACCATGCAAGGAACTGTGCAAGAAGTTCACGTTCAGTCTGACACTTGATGTATTGAACATCTTCTCTGTCATTATGATAGTCGTGCAAACCCCAAACCTTGATACGTCCTGTGTCATGGTTTTTGATAGTGATTGACAACATAGGTTCTAGAGCCTTGTCGGCATTAGGGAAACCGTTTTCACACTCCACCTCAATATCAATTGTAACAATACGCATATGCGAACTGTCAAACTGTATTTGATTTGGATACTTTTCTGAAATATAGGTATAGGGAAACTGTGTCAAACCATACACCAAGTGTGGTTGACTTTCATAGGTTTCGATAAACTCTTTGGCCTCTTTCATAGAGAGGAACTTCATTGGATTGACGTTCTTACCGTCTAGAGTTTTCCAACCAGTTTCTTTCTGGACAGGAACGTAAAGAGTAGGTTCGTACTTAACCTTGAAGTTAGAACGAACACCATTCTCTACGGCCCTGACAAGTAATTGATTACCCCACTGGGCAACGTGTGTGTAAAATCGCATAATGTAAATATATCACCATTTAGGGGATTTGTCAAGAGAAAAGAGGTAGAGCCTCGTCACCAAAATACTTTTCAATCATCTCTAGTCTGTCATTGGCGGCAGCCAACTTATCTAATTCGGCCATTACTGCTTCTGTAATGTCTGAATGTTCTCCGATACCAGCAGGCATTGTCTGGTATACTTTAATATTTGCGATATGAACCGCCACTTCACCTTCGGCTTGTTTTTTTGCGGCTTCAATAATTGCATCTCCAACTTTCATTTTTGTTCTCCTTCTGTAGTCAGAATATATTTCTTTTGAGGATCTACCATAACATTCATTGTTTTCATAGCAAATCTATTCAAAAGAACATCAGTTCCCATTTCACTTCTATCATCTAGGCCAAACATGAACTGATAACTGTGGCCCATGAATTCCAATTCCAACTCAATGACAGGTCTATCATCAATCCCAGCACCTGTCTTTGCCTTGTATGTTTTCACAAGATTCGTTGTTATGGTTTTTCCATTAAGAGAAAAGGTAATCTTATTACCACCCATCTCTATATTCTCAGCGTGTAATACTGAAAGAGCGCTGTTCCCTGTATCAAACTTTGCTTCAATTTCACCGAAATGTTGTACATTTATAGTTTCATAATATCCACATTTTACAGGAACAGAAAACCTATTATCTTTATTTTTATAGTGTTCCAAAACTTCTTTTGCAACACTTAAACCAGAGTTCGCCTGTTCTATACCATCTGTGCCTGGCGAACTGTTTACTTCTAGAAAGTATGGTTTTCCTTTGTAGGGAATAAAGTCAACTGCAACAAAATCTCCATCTACAGATTTTGCGGCTACCATACATTGTTTCATCTCATCTTCAGATAACTTGTATGGTTTTACTCCACCACCTTGTGTATAATTACTTCTAAAATCACCCTCAACAACTTCTCTTTTCATTGTTCCAATAATAGTATCACCAACAATTACAACACGAACATCAAAGTCTGTTTTGATATATTCTTGAATAAGAATATCTGTTTCTGGGTCTTGTTTATATATTAATTGTACCAAAGAATCCAATGCACGTTTGGATTCAACAAACAGAACACCAACACCGCCTGCACCCCTAAGAGTTTTAAGGATGATAGGAAACTTGGTATCTAGTTCTTCTAGTGCAGTATCTATATCATCTTCTGTGGGAACAAGAACGGTTTTTGGTTGATTTAGTTTAAAGTCCTTCATACGAACATAACTACGATATTTGTCTGCACAAATACTGATAGTAGTTCTGTTGTTAATACAAGTACAACCAATTCTTTCTAGTTCAGAGATTAAATCTAGGTGACTATCTCTTGTTGGTGTTCCTCTAACAAATACAACTGTTTCTTTAGAACTAAATTCCATACTGTTGTTTTTATCTTTGATAGAATACTTACCATCATTAAAAGTCAAAGAGACACCTTTGAAGTCTGATAGAAAAACTTCCATACCCATCTTCTGGGCTTGTTTCTCAAACTTCTTTGCAGTAATTGATTTATCACCATGTTCAACTGTAAGGATTATTACCTTATAGTTTTCAATCTGTTCTTCTTCTGTGATAAAATCTGTAAACGATCGTGCCAACTATACTTCTCTTTTCTTACCAATATTATATTTTGTCTCTAGAATCCATTCATTCTTTTCTTTGAAGGCAATCACTTTAATTTGTGATAGTGGTGCCTTTGGTTCTGCATTGCCAACAATCTCTACTAATCCCCAATCACCCAATAGTGCGGCAATGGAGTTTCTACGAGATATGTCGTTTTCGTTTAGGTTTGTGTCCTTGCCATCAAGTGCAAAGAGTTCCTTGAAATGGACAATGTAGTACTTGCCTTGTTTATGTAGGATATGACAAGACTGATATAGTTTTCTCTCTTTACGAGAGGCGACACCAATCCTTGATAGTGTCTCACGAACCTTTAAGAAGTCATCAGGTTCTTTAAGTTTAATTTCAAGCATCGCTTCTGGATGCCATTCAGTTTCATTCATTTTCTTCCACCTTTATTCAAACTATTTTTAATAGTGGTTATCTGGTCATCATTTAGTATTGATAGAGCCTGTTTTGCCTTCTCATTACTATAACCATAATATTCTTTTACATACTCTAAGTTTTTCAACTTATCCGCTTTCACCCAAGGGGCATATCTTTTCTTAGGTCTAATAGTATTTAGTAAAAAGTCATATTGTAGTTTGGTTTCAAGGTGGTGACGCATATTCATCTCATTCACTAACATAATAGTGTCATTAAATGGTGCAACACATTTATTGATAATGAATGGATAATACTTCTTTTCCCACATAGGATCATCTGAATCCATCAGATTTTCCTTTGTATGATTTATACTGTTTAGATAATCTTTTAGTTGATAACTCATTTGAAATTAACCTGTTGCATAATTTCCACCATATATGCAAGCATATTAATTTCTTGGTCTGCAACAAAGGCCGACTTATAAGAATAGTCTGCTGTTGCAAGAACTAAATGAGGAACAGTTTGAGGTTGGACTTCATCGTACAATGTATCATAAACTTTACGATACATACGAGAAGGGTCATTGTCTAGGTTATTTGCAACCCACTTACGAATAGATTTGAAGTCCGTTTCTTTGAGAAACATAACCAAGTCTTTCATATTCGTTTCAGACAAATTAACAAGAATACCAGCATCAATCATACCAGATGCAGAATATCTTTGTAGTTCGTTTAGAACTCTTCTCCAATCTGGGAAGTGTTTCTCTACGATACCAGCGACAGCCTTTGGTTCAAACTGGACATCCTCAGATTTGAGAATGTCCTGTACTCGTTTGAAAAATTGTCCAGCAAGTGCTGGTTTTTCTGTAGTAGGAATACGAAATTCTACCACAGAACATCGACTGTGTAGTGGTTCGATGATACGGTTCTTGAAGTTACAGGTTAAAATAAATCCACAGTTCTTGTGAAACTCTTCAATGAATCCACGCAACGCTGGTTGTGTAGATTGTGGATTTAGATAATCTGCCTCATCCAATATTACAAACTTACGATTACCATCCATAGAAACAGTAGACGCAAAGTTCTTGATTTTGTTTCTGAGAACATCAATACCAGATTCTTCAGAACCGTTAATCATCATATAAGTGGCACCGATTTCTTCTAACATTGCTTTCGCAACAGTAGTCTTACCGACACCTGGCCCACCAGACAAAAGTAGATTTGGAATATGTCCATCATTCACAAAAGTCTGGAAAGTATTCTTTAACTCATCAGTGAGAATACACTCACTAATCTTTGATGGGCGGTATTTCTCCACCCATAACATCACATCATTCATAATATAATCCTTCTGGTTTAGGCCGCTTCAAGAGCGATAAAGTATTCGATTGGTTTAATCACATTAGTAAAGTGTGAAATACCTTTCTCTGATACCTGTACCTTGTAATCACCAGAAAGAAGTTTTAGGTTTTCTACTTTGAAGTAGTAGGTAAAGTTAGATGGTGCATTATCACCAACTGTGATACTGAAATCATTTGATGTATCATTTTTCCTGTCTGTGACAGTCAAATCAATGTTTCCACCAACAGTTCCTTTGAGAACTACATCTGGAACACCAAGAACAGCAGATGCCTTCAAAATCTGATTGAAAGTATCTTGTGTAAAGGTAAACTCTACATCAACACTAGGCATACTGATTTCAGTTTTTGGTGCAGTTACGATGGATGGGTCACTGAACATATAAGTCAGATTACTCCCACCACCTTCTTCATTGAGCCTTACACTCTTTTCATCAAATGATAGTGTAGGATCTTTGAATAGTGACAATGCAGACAAGAACTCATTCAAGTCATAGATTGCAAATTCGTTATTGAAAGTATCTGGAACAGTTGCCTTTGCAACGATGTTTTTCATCGCAGACATTGTTCCAATCGCAGTACCATTTTTTACCAGAAGGTTCTGGTTAATGGTCGAAAAGTTCTTGAGAACTTCTCGTGTATCATTACTAAGTTTCATTTTCAATTTTTCTCCTGAGTATCGTGGTTGTGTAACGCCATTATACCATAATGGATTACTTTAAGCAAGTCATTTCTGTTCTTACCATCTTTCTTTCCATACCTTTGGGAATACTTTAAAATATTACCGATACAGAAACCTTCACCATGTCCACTGTCCATGATGAATTCCGTTGCTTGGAATTTGTTGTGAGAATAATGAGCATTATAGGTTTTATCTATATACTCGGCCAGTTCTTTGAGGATTCTATCCTCTGAGTATTTGTAATCAATCCGTTCTTCTACAGAGACTACTTCTTGTTCTTTCTTTTTAAACATAACAAATCCTCAATTTTTAACATCATATTATCATAAAAGAGCGCCCCTGTCAAGAGGCGCCCTCACTATACTTACTTGATTTTGATTGAACGTGGTTTCTTTTCTTCTGGAATAATTCTTTCCATTTCGATTTTAAGAATACCATCTTTCATATCAGCACCATTTACAACTACATCATCTGATAGTGTAAATGATTTTTTGAATGCACGATTTGAAATACCTTTATGTAGATATTCCTTTTCGTCATCACCCTCTGGTCGAGACTTAGATTCAATCTTTAGAGTATTCTCTCTAAACTCAATCTCAATCTCTGCCTTTGAGAATCCGGCAACGGCAATCTCAATGGTGAACTTATCATCATCATGTTTAACGATGTTATAAGGGGGATAACTTGATGCTGTAGGAACATTCATCAGATTATCGAACATTCTATCAAAACCGATAGAATAAGTATTGATCCTTGAAGGATCTAGTGTAAAGGCTGTATTTACCATTTTTAATCTCCTTTTTTAAGCAAGATACAGTGTGATACCCATTATGGCATATCACGTTTATTTATAATGGTGGTTTTTAAGGGAGAACCACCAAACTCCAATTTGCGACACAGAGTAAGCATTAATTTTGTGTCAGACAGGGCGACTTACGAACAGCGCCCTATACACTATATATAAGACTTAGGCAGCCTCAGCGTACTCTAACGCCTTATCAAGTGCATTTAATTTCACCTTACGATTACGTCCGTACCATGCAGACTGTAGGCGACTGTCACCTTCACGACCCTGTAAGTGGTCAGTCATATATGTGACAGAATTAAATGCCTGCCACCAAGAACCTTCGGCAAAGTTTGCCCCTGGCTGTGTCTGCAAGTTTTCCATTGCAGTCTTGGCATTACGAGAAGTAAATGGAAGTACACCATCTTCTTTCTCTTTTGCAGGCGCTCCGAATACTTCATTGAAGTACTGGATTACGTTATCGCCAGTAGCAGGTTTACTACCAAGAAACTCTGCCATTGACTTGTACTGCTCCATCTTCTCACGAGCAATACCCATCTGTTCTTTCACCTCAGCGGCATCGAATGCCTTACGGTGATTAACAGTAACCATCTTGTCAGTATTCTGTGACAAAGACAGTGTGAGAGTGTTGTTACATACGACACGAATTGGTGTCATACGAATATTCAGTGCCTTACCAAACTGGTGAGGGTTAGTGAACAGGAAGTAATTCTCTGTCAAGTCACCATTGAAAAGTTCAAAACTTTCTTTGGTTTTTGCAAGAGCCCAAACAAGTTGTCCATTCTTTAATGAACCGGCAGTATGCATTTCCATATCGCCTGCCATTACATAGTCATGGAAAAACTCAAATGCCTCTGAGTTCTGTACAGGATTCCAACCTGTTCCAACAACATCTAAAACAGTGTTATCGGATGTACGAACAAGTGCTTCCTTGTTCTTCACAATTGCACCTTGTGGGGTAACAAGTTTCTCTTTAGTCACTTCCCAATCAAGTCCAGCAATTTTCTGGAATTGGCCAGGTGTGACATCTGCCTCCACCTTAGTTCCAAGTCCATGCCACGGTACGTCACCAACGTATGCCATTTGTGCCTTACCGTCAACAATTTCTAGTTCATGTGCCATAATAAATGTCTCCTTCGACTTTGTTTTCTCACTTTACTTATACAGTATATCTGTTCTTATAACAAATGTCAAGATGTTTTTAGAACTTTTTTTTATTTTCTTCCAAAAAATTGTGTGGGGATATCATTAGGTTTATCGAACAGATACCAACAACAGTTATCCTTACCTGTACTTTTACTTCCTTCAATCCACTTCACACGGCCAATACTTACCACCTTTTTCAACCTAGGCATGAATTCCACACTTTGTTTAGTATGCATCCAATCTGCATCAAACAATAACCAAGTTGGTAACTGGTCAGATAGGTTAATAATAATGGGGTGAAGAACCTTGCGATTCCAAGGTGGGTTCGTTATGCAAACAGTACAACCTACAATCTTATCTGTAGTTGCATCACCATCACCAACAAAGTCTGCCATGGGTTCTATATCTGTCATCCAATAACCAAGAAGTTTTGTAAGTGATTCGATATGTCTAATCAGTCTACCATCGCCTGCACATGGTTCTGCAAACAATCCTCGTTTTGGTAGATGAGGAACAAGTGGACGAACTGCCTCTATAGGTGTAGGATAAAAATCTCTTTCCACTCTTTCAAAATCACTTCTTTTACCCATTATGTATTGTTTCCTTTCAATGCAAAATACAAACCACAAACCCACAATATTACATGAAAGTTATCATATAAAATAACATCTAAAAATGACTCAGGTTGGCCTACCCAAATAACACCTGTCATAATACTACAAATTGTAATACCACTAAACCTTGTTAAAAGGTCAGGTATTTCTTTCCACCATCTTGCAATTATACCACCTACAAGAAGTCCAAGTCCAGAACCTAGTTCTCCATATGCAACAAACCACCAAACAAGATATGGTAAATCAAAAGATTCTGCATCTTCAATTGTTACTGGAAACTTTGCAAGGCCTTGTTGTATAAAAACAATTGATACTGGTATCCTTAGTATCCAATGAGTTAAGTAAGATTGTAGTTGTTTCATATTTCCTGTGTTCCTCTAATTATTCTTTTAAACTCTTCTTCTTCTATACAATTCAGGGCTTGTATTGGTCTTTGTTTACCATATTCCATATATAATTTTGACAGAATTAATTCTTTAGACTCTTCTTTCAATAAGAATTCCATACATTCATTTCTTGTTTCAAATGTAGGTTTAGTAAATACATACAAGTCACCCATTGTTGCAAACAATATGACGATTACAAATGTCATTTTTTCTCTTCCTCATATAATATTAATGCTATCAAAGCATAATTGGCCATGTCAATAAGAGTATCTTTAATACTCTCATCCTTTACTTCTAATTTTTCTTTCTTTGCAAATCCCATAATACGACTGAACTTATCTCCAATACGAACACAACAACCTTTCCACGCTGGGATACCAGCCATTTCACAAGTTCTGAAGTTTGCAAATACATCTTCTGTACTTGCATAGTCATGTCTTTTTGCATTATGCGTTTTCTTCATTTCATTTAACAGTTCATAAAATCTTTCACTTTGATTCATGTTACACCATCCTACTAAAGTTTTGTTCTTTCTTAAATTGAATGATATTTCTAAATTTGTCAAACAACATATCTTGTTTATGTGATATAACAAATACATTTTGTTTGTCAAAATTATTCAGAATTTTTAGAAAGTCATCCGTACCGGCATTATCCAAAGATGAATCAAATATCTCATCTAGAATTAGTAGATTTGTATTTGTAGAATTTTTCATCTTTGCAATGGCTCTCCATGTAAATAGAAGTGCCAAATCAATTCGCATCTTCTCACCCTCTGAGAATGATGCATATGAGAACTCATCTCTAAAACGTGACTTTATTGTTTCATTAAAATTCTCATCAATATTAAAGTTGACAAAGAAATCCATAGATGATAGATATGTGTTTACCAACTTATTCATAATAGGTAAATATTGTTTTACAATCTTTGTCTTTATACCACTATCCTGTAAAAGATTACGGGCAACATCAATGTAAAACTTATCTTCATTTAATTTAGACTTTTGTTCTTCAATCGACTGTATTTTTCCTTTTAGTTCTGCAAGTTTTATTTTATCTTCTTCTGATACAGAACCACCTTTATATGCCTCTATATCTTTTTCTAATTTTGTATTGAACTTTTCTAGTTCTGCAATAGAAGAAAGTATCTTGGCCTTCTCAACATCATTCTTACGAATAGTTTCTAAGTCTGTCAAGATTGATTGAAGTCTATCTTGTTCTTCTGATTCCATTCTTTGTAAATCTGCGATACCGTTTTCGATTTCTCTAATCTTTGTGGTTCTAGATTCAATCTGCGTCTGCTTTGTTGATTCTGTAATCGGTTGTTCGCAAGACGGACATTCATCGTTGTTCTGGAAAAATTGAATCTGACGGTCATGTTCTGATTTCCTATTCTGAAGGGCTGCTTCTGTTTGAGTTAGTTTCTTTAATTTCTGTTCTACTTTCAATCTTTCTTCTGCATCAAAAGATAAATTTTCATTATCAATCTCTAATGCTTTCACATCATCTCTTCTAAAATCAATAGTACTTTTATTATCCCACAACTTCTGTTGACTCTCAGCAATCAGACTTGACTTATTGTTTACCACCTCTTCAATAAACTTCTCCTGTAGATTCACCTTTTCTTTTGTCAAATCATAGTTGTATTGAACATCACGAATATCTTCTAATAAAGATTTATTTTTATTCTTGAGTAGAAAGTTCATCAGGGAGAAAATCTTGATGTCTAGGATATCTTCAACAACCTCACGGCGGGCCTTTGTAGATAACTGCATGAAAGGTACAAAGGTAGAAGAACCCAAAATAACAACTTGAGTGAATGAACGATAGTTCAAACCTAAAATCTGTTGTTCTAGATGTTTCTGATAATCCCTTGCATTTGCGTCTTGATTTATCATGGTATCACCAATCCAAACTTCAAACTTATTTGGTTTAATACCACGAACAACCTTCACATCTTTATTGTTCACATTAAACTCTACCTCAACAATAGTACCATTACCATTGACAGAGTTTACAAGTTGTGATTTTGAGATGTTACGGAAAGGTTTATTGAATAGGACAAAACACAGGGCGTCTAAAATGGTAGACTTACCGGCTCCGTTTTCTCCAATAATTAATGTAGTTGGAGCATAATCCAACTGTATCTGTGTAAATTGGTTTCCAGTGGATAGAAAGTTCTTCCACTTTACGCTTCTAAATGTTATCAAAGTTCCAAGTCGCTCGCTTCTACATAAAGTGACTTCATCATATTAGTCAACCTTCTTTTATTCAAGTCTACATCAAGTTCATCAATGTAGCGTTCTAACAGAGTCATAGTATCCTCTGCATTCTCAATAATTGTATCATCAACATTCGATGCATCCAAATCACTAAAGTCCTCTACAATCTTTACCTCATGGGCTCCAGAATCAGAAAGGACTCTATCAATGAATCTATCGAATTGATACAAGTCTTTTTTATTTACTACTACTATCTTAACAAATTTTTCCGTTAATGTCAAGATGTCAAAATCATTATAATTTGTAGTAGTATCATCATAATATACTTTTTCAAATATAGTATAAGGATTGACAATACGTTCTAGTTCTCTGGTTTCAGTATCAAAGATATGAAATCCTTTCGGACAACCATCATCACTCCATGTCATCTGATATGTGTTACCAAGATAGTAAATGTGTCCATCATCAGACTTCTTATGAAAGTGTCCAGAGAATACAGTATCAAATTTATTCAGAAACTTCTTGTCATAACCATTTTCTGAGAAGTGTCCTTTGTGCATTTCAAAACCGTTGATTTCAAAATGGCCCATACAAATTTGTGCAGAAGTCATTTGAATACTTCTCATAGAACGCTCGTAGTTATCAGAACAAATCCAAGGCATAAAATGAATGGGTGTTCCATCAAACTCTTGAGTACATGGGCCATCATAACATTCAATACCAGAATACTTTTCTTCTCCTGGCCCACCTAGTAATTCATAGAGAGAGTTAATCTCATTAGTGTTCTTGTAATAAGTATCATGGTTTCCTGCCATAACGTGCATCTTGATTCCTCTAGATACAATAGGAAGGATAAAACGCTCACGCAAATCTTTTGCAATTTTATAGGATACAAACTTACGTCTGTCCATCAAATCGCCAAGATGAATAATCGTGTCAATCTTATGTTCGTCAAGATATGGGAAGAACGTATTTTCCCAAAACTTGTAGAAGTATTCGTTGAATGCTAGATTATCATTGCGAGCGCCAAAGTGAGTATCAGTTATCAGCGCTATCTTCATCGTAAAATTTCTCTAGTCCTTTCGGTTCAGTTTTCTTTTTCTTTTTTGGTTTGTATACATCTTCGGCTGGTAGAAAGTTCTTTTGTAGATACTCCACAAACTGTGCCTGTTCCATATCCTCACCAACTGCAAGAATATCGACATTCATATTCTCAATAACTTTGTGTCGAATATGTTGTTGTTTCTTTTCTTTCTGAATTCTACGAATAAATGCATAGTAGATAATTTGTGTAAAATATGCAAATGGATTCTTTGATTTATCTGGATTGAAGTTGCCACAATATTGTAGACAGTTTTCAATACCATCAGATATCATTTCATCTCTGTAAGTATAATTAATAAAGTTTGGACGATAAGATAAGTGGTTTGCAATTTTTAAGAAACATTCTCCGATATAGTTAGTCACTGGTGGTTGTGGGTCACCTAGTGCCTCTGCTTCTTTACATCGCTCTTTCCACTCCTTCATCGCTTGTAGGAACTGTGCATTGTTTACATAATGCACTCCCTTGGTTTTCTTAGCCATGTTCACTCCACATATATTGTTGGATATATTTCCAACTATTTGATATATCATACATTATTTCGACTCAATTGTCAATAAGCAATTATTTTTCAAAAAGTTATTGACAACCCCTTGACCAATTGGTATAACAGCTATGCTGGGGTTGAGAATGAATAGATCTAGTGTATAGTATCTTTATCAGGTTCACCGAACTCCTCCCACATCTCTTCTTCTTGAATCTTATCTAATTCTTGATTAGTTGGTGGGGGAACTACATCCTCATTTTCTATTTTTGCTTTCTTAACACAATATTCATAAAATTTACTTAATCCATAAGAGGCCTCTGTGAGAACTATAATTTGCGATTTTGGAATATCATAGGTATCTGTTTCAGAAAAATGTATCCATCTCTGAAGGGCCAGTGCCTCTTCTAAACCATTTCTAGTTGCCTTTGGATATGCATTTAGTTTCATTGGTTGAACAACACTGACATATGGTTTTTCTGGATTATGAACAACATTACAAATGATTTCTTCACCACTAGATAGTTTGAGAATTTTTGTGTCCTGTGTCATTTTACTTTTATCCTTTTAATTTCATAGTCAAACTGTTCTTCATTGTATATATTTATTCTTTCCATAAAATGGTTCAGGGTAAAATTTCTTTTTGACTTGTAGGTAAAATCGTCACTGATGTCGAATAAGGTAGCGGTATCTTTACTATCTCCAACTCGCAACCCTCTTCCGATTGATTGCAAAACCCTAATGCGACTTTTAGAGGGGGAAGAGAACACGATGTTGTGAAGATTACGAATATTAATGCCAGTAGAAAAAGTACCATAGGACGCAATAATAATCGCATCATTTTCTTTCTCAGTGATCGCACGAATATCTTCCCTTGTTTGGGTGTCCGTTCCCCCATGAACATAGAATATCTTCCTGTCGTATTGTTTATTAAGTCTGGCCTGTGCAGTCATCATCAAATGTAAATTATTACCATGTTTTTCAACAAACTGAAATAGTATTAATGTATTACCTTTTATTGCTCTTGTCAACCCTATAATAAATTTATTTCTTTCAGTGTGTCTAACGATATAATCTACCTCGTCTTGATACTTCATATCTTTTACTAGTTTACATTCATTTTCTGGGTATGTCAAAACTAAGGCCTTAATTGAAAAGTTTGCAAGTGTTTTCTTGTCAATTAGTTCCTTTGTGCTTATTATTTTATTTAGACTACCGAACAGTCCTTCAAGAACAAGTCTGTGCGTTTGCATACCATCTAGTGTACCTGTTAGTCCAAACCGATACTTACATAAATGTAGTTTAGTTAAAATAGATGTCAAGGACTTTGATTTAAATAAATGGGCCTCATCACCAATCACACAACCAAATTGTTCAAAGTATTTTTTAGGCATTTTGTATAGAGATTGCCATGTGGATATTACAAGTTTTTTCTCCACATTTCTGTCATGTCCACTATACACTCTTTGCATATATGCATCCAACCATCCGTAATCAATAAAATCAGAATACATCTGTTCAACCAAAGATGTTGTAGGAACAAGTATTAGTATTTTATCATTTTGTTCTTCTGCAAGAAGCATCTCATAATATCTTACTAGTATGTAGATAATAAGCGATTTACCTGAAGCAGTAGGACTAAGCAACAAAGCACGATGTTTTCTAATTGCGAACTCCACTGCACTAACTTGATAGTCACGAGGTTTGATAGACTTTCCATTGGATCGTATGTTAAGTTGTCTAATGAATCCATTAAGTATTTTTCTGTCGATTGTTTTTTCATCCTCTAATTCCTTATTTACTTCATACTCTTCTTCAAGATTTTCAAGATATTTTTTTAGATAGGGTAATAAACCAAGATATAATTCACCAGAGGCTGGGGAGAAAAGTCTTATCTTTCCATCCCAAACTCTATTTCTATACGCAGGCATAAACCTTGCGCCAGGCACTTCAAAGGTAAAATAATCTGACAACATCCTTGCAGTGGATGCCTCAGTATCTACCTTGAGAAATACCTCATTTTTCTTGGTAATTTTGGTCACTAAATCGCACCATCTACAAACTTACGCCATTCGATTGCGTTTTTGATATCCCACCCACGTTGTTGAATTTGTTTTAGAATACGTTCACAGGAGTCCATGCACATAGAGTTGTACTCTACTTTCTGTTTTGCCTTAATGAGTTCCTCATCAGATTCAAGATAGATAGGTAAATCCTGTTTTAGAATTTTGTGGTCAAAAGGATTATCACGATATACTTCAGGGTTAGATTTACCTGAATAATATTCCCACTTCTTACGATAGAGAATACGGTAATTACCCTCATTCATAAGTTTGAGTTGTCTAAAGTTGTTGTAGATGTTTAGGTATTTTTGGTGCAAAGATGCAGACTTGAGAGACTCATCTGCGAGTTCCAAGTCATCCATTTTTAAGTCTTTTTCAGCCTGTTGCTGTAATTCATCAAGTGTCATTATATATCATCCTATAAAGTGAGCAGAGATTGGTTGGAACTTACTGTTCTATGTTATCTCTTACGATTGAGAGACTCAAACTAATACTGCTTAAGTACACCTTGTCTGCTCGGTATATTTATAAAGTTTCAAACTCGTACAAGTCATATTTCATTGTTACAGTTGCAGTTAATTGTTCTGTATCTGTAACCTGTGTATTATAATCAATACCAGACAGTGAAGTAGGGAAACACTGTTTAAAATTAACTCTTAGGTTTGGATTGTTTTTATTCGTTAAAATAGTAAGGGTTGCATCACTCATTAATACTGATGGCTTACCAGAACTTTTTCTTGGGGTATCTATGGAAGGTTCGCCGGGATTTACCTGTGCATCTGCTGTCATAGCATCTGAGAATTGTTCGTTATTTTTAGGAAAACCAATACCAATCATCCAATCATGGATTTCACGATAATTAGATAAATCTTCATTCACGAGAAATGTAATACTTAAATCTTCAAAGTCTAAAGTATCACCCATGAAGTGAATAGTTTTGAAACGTGTATTTACTGCGGCATCACCTGTGAAACTAATGCCAGGCACATTTACGTTTGTAGTAAAAAACTCTACGTTTGGAATCTTCAAGAGTTGGAAACGAAACTGTGTAGGCCTTGCAAAATCTACTACTTCTGGTTGTCTCTGTAATGGATTATTTTTTGTCATGTTCTTTTCCTATTAGTATACGTCTGGCATGAGCAATACTATAATTATTAATACAAATGTATTTAACTAACTCTTTTCTGTATTGCCAAAGTAATACTTCTTCCATACAACTATTTATACTGCATCACAGACAAAAAAAGGGGAGTTCCGAAGAACCCCCCTGAGTTTCAACATAATTATGTTTATTATTACATAATGTTGATGACTTGTACTCTTCTGTAGTACACGTTGTCGTTGGCTGTAAGAGCTCCGCCTCTGACGTTTGCACCACCAGCAAATGGGTTTGCAGTAAGACCGTAACGTGTCTTGAAACCAATTTTTGGCTGGAATGTGTTCTCACCCACTGCACGAACCATCTGTAGTGGAACGTATGGGCAGTAGAAAATACCAGCGTCATATGGTGAAGTACCTTTATAACCCACTGTGTAGTACTGTTTTTCAGCACCGTTTGCAGCATATGGGTCAATATACACTTTGTAACGTCCGTTAAGAACACCAGCGAAAGTGTTACCAGCATCATCAACATTCAAGTTGTTGTTGAGGGCAGGAGCGTAATCAAGAACACCAGCCATCTGAAGTGCAGATGCTACATCAGAAGAACAGATAATCATGTTACCCTTACCTCTACGAGTTTCGATTGCAATTTGGTTAGCATCTCTTTCAACTTGGAACATAAGTCCTTTGAACTTCTCAACGCTCCAACGACCGTTTGAGTCAACGTCCATGTCGAAGATACCAGAGTTTGCAGTATCAGTCTGTGCGCCTGGCTTTGCAGTTACATAGACAGTTCTTACAACTTCTCTGTTGATTTCAGAAAGAATTTCTGAAGAGAGAATGTTTGCAAGTTCTGTTTCTGCGTCAAGACCATGAATTGCTTTAAGGTCTTGTGCAAGTTCCATTGTATATTCTGCCTTAAGCGCTCTTGATCTTGCTTCGACAGTCTGCTTCTCAATTGAGAATGCCATTTCTGCGAAGTGGTTAGAACCTGAGTCACCTTTGGCTTCTGCAGCCGCAGTTGTCATACCAATACCAGTTACATATGTACCTGGCGAACTATCGTTAAGTACAGCAGGGTTAGTACCTTGCATTTGAGTTGCACCACCTGAGAAGTCATTATCTGCTTCGTTATAGAATGCTTCTGTACCAGTTTGATTGGTGAAACGTGAACGCATTGCAAAGATAAGTCCAGTTGGGCCAGTCATTGGCTGAACACCAGCAATATCATATGCGATAAGGTTAGGCATCGCTCTCCTTACGAGAGAGATGAGGATCGGATCCCAATTATCAACGGCACTGCCAGTTGCGTTAGTTGGGGCAGCCTCACTGAGGAAACCTCTATCCTCTTTGAGAGCCGCTTCTTGGTTTTCTAGGACAAGAGTGGTTACAGCCTTACGATAAGAGTCCTTGATCTCTGGAAGATCGTTGTGCTCTAGGACTGGCTGCCACTTTTCCTGTAGATGTTCTGTTTTGAACATTTTAGTTTCTCCTTATTGAGTTTTCTTATAATATTTATAAAAAACTAACTTTTAATTAGTTTTTTGTCCGCTTTACATTTTTACTGATTGCAGCCATGTAAGTGGACATTGCACCAGTTGTATCGTAGGACTGACCTTCTTCCGAAGGGGTGTCCACAGATTCAGCGACAGTTTTTGCTTTTGGGAAATAACTTTCCTTGAGCTGATCGAGTTTTTCTTTGAATGACTCTTCATTTGAAAAATCTACCTCTTCTGCAAGAGACTTAAACTTTTCTACCTCTGTATCTGCGAGGTCAGAAGAACACTCTGTGAATACTCTGTCACGAACAAGAACGTCATGTGATTTTTTCATTTCAGCATTCTTTTCAATTTGTTCGTTGAGTTTTGCTTCTAGTTCGTCAATCTTTTCAGACTGTTGACCAAGAATGTCGTACTTCTCATCTGGAACATCAACATAATGCTCTTCAAACAGAGCCTTGAGTCCAGAAATGAAGTCCTCTGCGATTTCACCCTTGAGACCACGCTCAATTGCGATTTCGTTTTCTTTCATCCACTCTTCTACAACATAGTTCATGTAGTTGTCAACTTTTTCAGTCAACTCATCACGCACAGTGTTGATTTCTTCAGCGATTTCTTGAGTTTTTTCCATCTCAATTCTTTCGACTTCAGAACGGATTTTTGATTTTACGGCCGCTTCAAAAATTGTCGCTGCCTTTTCTTTAAATTCTTCTGAAAGTTCCTCATCTTGTGTAAGAGCAGAAACGTCATCAGATACATCTACAGAAGCGATGCGCTCGTCAAGAGTAGATTCTTCAACCTTTGCGTCTTTTGACTCAGATTTTTCTTCTTCTTCTTTGCCCATCATTTCCATTTTGTTGTACATGGCCTTGAGTTCTTTTGCCTTCATCATTTCCATTTTCTTCATCATTTCGGCTTTCATCATCTCTTTGGTCATGGCCATTTCCTCTAACTCTTCACCGTCATGTTTAATTTCGGTTTCTGCAGCAAGAGGTTCTTTAACAGCAGTTGGTGTGTCAGCGCCACCGGCGTCCTTTGCACCCTTAGTCTGAGCATCTGAAACCTTCTTAGTTGCTTTTGCAGCGTCAGGCCCCTTCTTCTCATCTGGGTTGTCAACGGCTTTACCGAGGTCTTGGACTTCACCCTCTACCTTATCCATTGAGTCACCTTTGACGGCGCCTTTAGTAGGCATATCTTGAGCAGCCTCATCGAGCTCACTCTGAACTTCCGCTTCTAGTTCCTCAATTGTCTTGTCTAGTTCTGACATTGGGATTTCTCCTTGAGTTTTGTTATCTTTACATATTTATAATAATTAAAGTTTCGACAGGAATTTTGCGAATTCTAGAGCGGAAACATTAGATTGTTTCTTTCTAACACCCTCATTAATCCTATCTTTGATTTGTGCTATCTCGACCTCTTTGAGCAATCCATTATCCCAAACCCACTCTTTACCTTCCATGATACCTTCAACGAAGGCCTGAGGTGCAGAAGGGTCTGCAACAATATCTGCCGCCGTGGCAAGATAAAAATCGTCTTTCACATAATTTGCACCGTTTTTGTTTACCAGTGAACCCATACCTCTTGAAGAGACACCAAGTTTACCGCCGTCTTTAATTAGTGCTTTCGCAATTTCCCCCATCGGAGTAGAGAGCAATTTTGCCTCACCAACGAAGTTCTTTCCATTCGCTTCCAGTTTTGTGATCATGTGCGAAACCCTGTCAAGATTGACTGTTGGGCCTTCAGGGTGTCCAAGTTCCCCAAATGCACGACCTTCAGCAACAAATTCTTTGTTATAACGAGTGACTTCTTTTTGAAGTACACCCATTGGATATACACGACCATTTCTATTTTTCTGGTCGGCTTGCATGAAGATTCCACGAATCTTCATTTCTTTTTTATCGCCTTTTTCTTCAACGATATATTCTACGTCTTGTATTTGTTCTGCAATAAGTTTCATGTTAGAACCCCGCCGATACTATTGGAGTAATTTTAAAATCGGATGCGCCACGCATTCCAACTCCAATATCTGTGTGGATAATAACACCAGAGTTTGCATTAATTCTTATTGAGCCTGTGTCACCATCATCATCTGCATTTCTAATCGTGACTGATGCCTTAGAACCATTATTGAATACATAATGTGCAGTATGGGATTTGCCCTTAGTGCTTCCAGTGGCCAGTGCTTCTTCTGCTCCAATTATCTTCATGTTACTCTTCCTAAATTGATAGTACTTCTGCCTCAAAATAGTCCATCAGTTTCTTTGGCGGAACTCTGAACTTCTTAGAGACATTATTTATTGTTTTGTCAAAAGTATTTAGGAAATCTGAAGGTTTAGACTCCATTTCCTTAAAAATAGCGTCAACGGCATCTTTCATCTTAGGGGATAGTTTTTTATATTCCCTAGATGTCTTATGTTCTTCCTTTTCTGGTAACTCTTGTTTGAGTTGAGAAACGGTTTTAGTCACTATCTTCTTCTACCTCTGGTATATGGTGTGTTACAAATGTTTTTGCAACATCTTTTCTTTTATTCTCCAACGCATCACCAACCTTTGCTGACAACGCATTATTGAAGTGTGTTTCTGCATCTAGGTTATCACCAGATGCAATTGAATTAACGAAGTCTCTTACTGTATTGTCCATTATCTATCTCCTAAATCTGGATTGTTAGTTGCGAACATCCCATCATCTTCTGGGGCTCCCATTTCGCTACCACTTTCATCTTTTATTTGTTGTTCGATTTCTTCAATCTCTTCATCGTTCATACGAAGAACATTTTTCTTAACATACTCTTTTGAGAAGTAAGTTCCTACATAACTTTCAATTTGACCTAACATATCTAAACGGTTCTGTAGAATTTCTGCATTCTTTAATTCCGTAAAGTGTCCGTCTTGCATAAAGTCAAATTGGATATGCTCCTTCATTTTATCCCATTCTTCTATCGCAATCACACCTTTTAGAACAAGTTGTGTTTTCAGAATGTCCATAAACAATACGCAGAACTTCTTACGAAGTTTCTGAACAAACTTAGTAAATTTAAGTTCATCCCTAGTAATGTTATCAGAACGTCCGATAGAGAATGAGTTCTCTGCTTCTAGTCTTGAGATTGGTACGTTCAGTGAACGATATAGTTTTTGTTGGAAATACTTGATATCATCAATCTCACCAAGGTTTGAACCGCCGGGCAAAGTTGTAATTTCTGTACCTCTACCACCTTCTCTACGAGGAAGCCAAAAATCTTCCAACATAGACATATGGTTTCTATCGTCACGAATCTCACCTGTTTTTGCATCGTAAACTAGTTTGTTACGATAACGGTTCATCACATCTTTTAGATATGCCTCCGCTTTTACTTTAGGTAAGTTACCAACATCAATATAAAATATTCTTCTTTCAGGCGCACGAGAGATTCGATAGATAACTAACGCATCCTCAATCATACGCAACTGATTGACAGGTTTGATTGCTTTGTTTAGATATGAGATTACTGTACCTTTATGCATATCTACAACACCAGAAGGACAGTACGAAACTGAGTCTGCTGTAATCTTTATGCCAGAGGTAGTACCAGCATTTTGATCTACACCCTTTTCATTATAAAGGTAATAATCATCAATATCTTTTACTAAGTCTAAACCTGTTTTCGGATCTTTTTCTTTTCTTTGTTCTCTGACCTTTTTAATCTTACGAGGGTCAATGTAACGTAATTCTTTAATTCCCTTACGAGGAGCCTTTGTATCAATTACCTTGTGATAATAGATACGTCCATCAACATACCATCTTCTAAAAATATCATGTCCTTTTGCATTGAAATCCATCAAACGCAAAACTTCATCAAACTCTTGACGAATTTTCTGTTTAATATTATTAGAGAGTTGTAGTCTATCTAGGGAAAGTGAAACTGCCTTATCTCTTTCATCAGAGACAATCGCTTCGTTTGCAATATCTTCAATCGCACTATCACACTCTGGTTGTTGTGCAATATCACGATATCTTCTTATTAAGTCAAGTTCATTTCTATCACGACCATCTAAATCAAGTATAGATGCATAATGGCCACCGCCTGATATAACATCAAGGGTGCCATCATCAGATGGGGGAGCAGTGAAACCATCACCACTCCCTTTATCTGCTCGTGTAATTCTGAAACCAAAGAGTTCAGCCATACTATAATACTCCTAATTTTACCCAACTATTTAGTCGGTTTGTAAAACTAGATTATACGCCGGCATTAAATGACGTATATCGCCAAGTAATATCAAAGGTTTCAATGTCACTTACTGTGTCCATGCTCAATTCAATTGGAGCAAGTGCCTGTGGCCAACAACTAGTTAGAGTGTACTGTTTTAGAACAGTGTCATCTCTGTCAAGTTGTTGTACTACCATATCGGCAGTATAGTCAGTAACATTCGTAACACCAGTATTAGTATCAAGGTCATTGATACCATTCATCCATCTTTCCATACCGTTCCTGATTGCGAAATCAGTATCGTTAAGGACTGTGGTTGTCCATGTTTCAAATGTTCTGTCACCGGCGAGGAACAATTGTCTACCTCTGAAGTTCACAGTAATCTCAGGGATTGTCTGGCCTGGCAGACTTGCTGCCTTGATGAAGAACGATGAAGTTCCCAACGGTAAACCAGTTGCAATTCCTGGCGGTGTATTCAGAATAACTCTGAATTGGTTTGCTCTCGCACCGCCTCCGATAAGTTGAGCTTTAAATTGATCTATAGTTGCCATTTATCCTCTCCTTATCCTGCTATCTCTGAGAACTCAACACCAGTTCGTACTGCTACAAAGTTCAGTGTGATGAAGTTGATAGAACGTGCTGGTTTGATGAAAATGTCACCAATAAACTCGTTTCTGTCAATTACTTCACCTGTGTTATTTGTTTCATCACAGATTACTTTAAAGTCTGTGATACCTCTTCTACCTTGAACATCTCTCAAGAAAGGTTCAATCAAGTTCTTAAACTGTGCTCTTGTGAAGTCATCGTTGAATTCAAAGAGTTGGAACTTGGCTGCATTTGCAATTGCCTTCTCAAGAACAAGGAACAATCTACGCACATTGATTCTGTCAAATGCAGAAGGTCTTGCGAGGGCTGTTTTGTCACCAAAGAGGAATGTTCCCTGTCCTGCCTCAGAGATAACTGGGTTAATTCTGGCAGGGTAAAGAATGTCTCTTTGTGCCTTGTTTGGGTTGAATGCAAGTTTAACTGCACCACGAATCTGTCCTCTGTTCAGTCCGGCAGGTGAGAACCATGCGTCTGCGACTTGGTCAGTATTCGCACATACACCAGCAATGTCACCATTCAATGGAATGTAACGGAACACATCGTTATATCTGTCATAGATATATTTGTATCCACTGTCAAACACTGCATATGAGGAACTTGAAAGTCCATCAAAGAATGCCTTAACTTGTGCAGTCTGTGTAATGGAACTAGGAACACTAACAACATCTTCTCTACGAGGTGAAATGAATGCGATACAATCTTTTCTTGCCTCTACGAGGTCAATCACGTTAGTTGCATGAGTTGCCCCACCAGTTGATGCTGGTGATGAACCGGCCATCACAAGGTTAATATCAACTGTTGCTGAGTCTGCAAAGAACTGATATGCAGTATCTAATTCACCGACTGTTGGTGCATCGGCAGTACCATTCGCACCACCACCAAGAGTGATTTGTTTAACACCA
>VTLG01010991.1_pt1 | contig 50920 bp, 65 predicted proteins | sample 4694571 | NCBI WGS metagenome assembly VTLG01 (sample SAMN12604809, study PRJNA352737) | marine metagenome | biome: ENVO:00000447; feature: ENVO:00000209|ENVO:00000569|ENVO:01000036; material: ENVO:00002151; isolation source: viral sequences binned using virsorter ... | reverse complement strand
AGTGGTATCAATGCTACTAAATCAGATTACTGGATACAAATACTAGCTAAAGGAAAAGATAATCATTGTATGTTAGTATTTGAAGTATCTAAATTAAAAAAGATAGTTAAAAAATATAAAAAAGATTTTACACGCATGGTAGGTGATAGAAATGCATCAAAATGTGTTATATTACCTATAAAAAAATTATTTGATAAGGAAACTATTGATGTGGAAATTAATTGATTGTGGTACATACCCATGGTTTGTTTTAGAAAAACAAAAATACTTTCATTGTGTATATGGATATACAGGAGAATATAAAAAATTAAAAGTTAAAAGAATAAAATATAGATTGTATTCAATGAATGAAAAAATGTATTTAGCTTATTTAAAAACTTGGAATTTATCTGAGGCTAAATGCATATTAAATAAAAAACGTGCAAAATTTTATATTAACCACTGGAAAACTAAAACAAAAACTAAATTAATGAAAGAAATAGTTAAGCAACTTCGCTTGACATGAAAAGAAACTTATGTTAAAAGGCACCTATGATAGAGAAACAATTACTAACCCTTTGTTTAAAAAAAGATTTTTATAAAGAGCATAGAAATAAATTATCCAAATCATTATTTACTAATGGTGTAGGTAATTTTTTTGAAACAATACAAAAAGCTCATGATGAATATGATACAGATTTATCTTTAGATGAATTATCTGTATTACATACAGAAAAATACAATCCTGCTTTAACTCGTGCATCAAAACATAATTTTAGTGAATTAGTAGATGAATTACGAAATGAAGAAGAACCAAATCAAAATGTCATTGGAGATATTATTGAGTCATTGCATAGAAGAAACATGGCTCATAAAATTGCTGTTATGGCAACAGATATTTACAATGGAAAGTCAGAAGATTTTAATAAAATAAAACATTTATTAGATAATCCTCAAATAATTGAGGAAAGTAATGGTGAGGCAGTTACATCAAATGTAGATGAACTACTAGATTTAATTGATGTAACAACTAAGTGGAATTTTAATCTACAATCATTACATGAACAGGTGTCCGGTATAGGTGAGGGCAATCTAGCAATATTTTTTGCTAGACCAGAGACAGGCAAGACTGCCTTTTGGGTTAGTTTGGTCGCAAATGAAGGTGGTTTTGCCAGTCAAGGGGCTAAAGTAGTCGCACTTATCAACGAAGAACCCGCAGTTCGTACACAAATGAGACTAATTAATGCTCATACAGGTATGACTAGGGATGAAATTAAGGAAAATACTAGTCAAGCTAGTGAATTATGGTCGCAAATTAATACTAATATTAAATTATTAGATACTGTTGATTGGAATTTAGATGATGTGAATAAATATTTAGAAACATATAAAACAGATATATTAATTATTGACCAGTTAGATAAGGTAAATGTTTCTGGTACTTTTGCACGTACTGATGAAAAACTTAGAGCTATATATACAGGTGCTAGAGAGTTAGCAAAACGACATAATATCTGTGTTATAGCTTTATCACAGGCATCTGCAGATGGTCATAATAAACTTAATTTATCATTTGATATGATGGAAAATAGTAAAACAGGAAAAGCAGCAGAGGCTGATTTAATTATTGGTATTGGTAAAAGAGAAACAGGTAATCCTAATGAGCCAATGCGACAATTAAATATTAGTAAAAATAAAATTAATGGTGTACATGCCGAAGTAAATGCTTTTATAAACCCAGAATTGTCGAGGTATGACGTATGATAACTGTAGTAGATGTAGAAACAACTTTTGTAAAAGATAAAACAGGTAAATTAGACCCTGCACCTTTTCAAAAAGATAATCAATTAGTTAGTGTAGGTATTAACGATGAGTATTATTGTATGTATCATAAAACACATACTGATTTTCATTTAGCTAAAAATTATAAAGCTGTTCAAGAAATATTAGATAAAACAACATTACTTATTGGGCATAATTTAAAATTTGATTTAGCATGGCTTTACGAATGTGGTTTTAAATATGAAGGAAGAGTATATGATACAATGATAGCTGAATATATTTTACTTCGTGGGTTAAAGAAAAAATTATCTTTAAAAGAATCTTGTAGACGAAGAAAGATAACACAAAAATTAGACATTATTGACACATATATAAATCAAGGAATTGGTTTTGAAAGTATTCCTTGGGCAGTAGTAGAAAAATATGGAAGACAAGATATTACTGCTACTCGTGCTTTATTTGATGACCAAATGAAAGATTTACGACTTCCTCTTAATAAAGGATTAGTACCAACATTAAAAATGATGAATGAATTTTTATTAACTTTAATTGAAATGGAACGCAATGGTATCTATGTAGATAAAAACGCATTAAAAGGTGTTGAAGAAGAATTTATTAAAGAGCATGATGATTTACGCACATACATAGATAAAACTATATGGAGAGTTATGGGTGATACACCTATCAATCCGTCTAGTCCAGAGCAATTATCATGGCTTATTTATGGCAAACAAGTTAAAGATAAAAAACAATGGGCTAGAGTTTTTAATATTGGTATTGATGCATTTACAAAACGCAGTAAAAAAAGACCACACTTTTCTAAAAAACAATTTGCTGTTACTGTTAGTTCAAATACAAAAGATATTTTTAAAACAAAAGCTATTCAGTGTAGTGATTGTAGTGGTAAAGGTGTATATCAAAAATATAAAGTTAATGGCGACCCTTATAAAAATTTAAGTAAGTGTGAAACATGCACAGGTCAAGGAGTATTATATGAAAACACTGAAATTTTGGCAGGATTCCGCCAAAAACCAAGGGGTGTAATGGATGTTTCTGAAGGTGGTTTTAAGACTGATAAAATTACTTTAATGAAATTATTAGATAATGCTAGTGATGAATTAACTGAATTTATTAATGCCATTACTCGTTATAGTGCTGTAGATATGTATTTAAAAACATTTGTTACAGGAATTGACAATCACACAGATGATAATGGATTTTTACATCCTAAATTTATGCAATGTGTCACGTCAACAGGTAGACTATCTAGTAGAGACCCTAATTTTCAAAATCAACCACGAGGTGGTACGTTTCCTATTCGTAAAGTTGTTAAGTCTAGATTTACTAATGGAAAAATAATGGAAATAGATTATGCACAATTAGAATTTAGAACTGCTGTATTTCTTGCACAAGATAAACAAGGAATGGAAGATATAAAAAATGGAGTAGATGTTCATCAATATACTGCTGATATTATTGGTGTATCACGACAAAATGCAAAAGGACATACCTTTAAACCTTTATATGGTGGTACAACAGGTACAGAAGATGAAAAACGTTATTATGATGCCTTTAAAGAAAAATATGAAGGCATTACAAATTGGCATGAAGAATTACAAACAAATGCTATTAAATATAAAGTTGTAAAGCTACCTACTGGAAGAGAATATGCATTTCCCTATGCACAAAGACAAGTATGGGGTGGTTCTAGTTATGGAACACAAATTAAAAACTATCCAGTGCAAGGATTTGCTACTGCAGATATTGTTCCATTAGCTTGTATAAATATTTATAATAAAATGAAAGAATTAAAATTAAAAAGTAAATTAATTAACACAGTACATGATTCTATTGTTGCCGATGCATGTGAAGATGAAATAGAAATTGTATCTAAATGTTTAATAGATGGATGTGCTGAAGTTATTAATTCATTAGAAGAAAGATATAATATTAATTTTAATGTTCCTCTTGACACGGAACTCAAGATAGGTTATGATTGGTTAAACTTAAAGGAGGTATAATGGAAGACAATCCAAAAATGGATAACAGAGTATGTTTGTTTTATGTAGCAGACAGACTAAAAGAATTATCTGAGGTAAAAGATAAAGACTTACGAAAGTATGTTGTAGAGTTTAAAGACGAGTGTTTACATAATTTAGGTGTAAATGCATTACACGACCATAATAATTAAGGAGGTATAATGGGTGCTATGAAATGGTTTATGATGGGTGTTGAAGATATGATAGACCCAGATAAAACTGAAGAAGAAAATTATGAAATGAATAAGAACAATAAGGTTCTTGTTCGTGGTGAAAAATTTGGCATAACGAAAGATGATATTAGCTATGCTTATGCTACAATAAAAGGAGACCCCTATGATAAGTGAAGTATTAACAGTTGGAGATTTATTTATGGAAAATGATGATTGGGTTAATGATGAAGAAGCATCAGTTTTTCAACGTATTGAAGAATTAATACATGAATTTAAAAAGGATAATAATGGTAAAAAACCTACCATGTTATATATAAATCAAGATGAAGAAACACAAAGTTATTTAATATGGTTTGCCCCAAATTATGGGTTAAAAACAGAAATAACAACAGGAGTTACACATGTTGGGTAATTTGTGGGAATGGTTTTTAATTTTATTTATATTTGGCATAATAATAACAGTAACTTTTTTATAAAAAAAGCTTGACAATTATCAAAAATTATGCTAGTAAGTATCTATAATTATTTTATTTACAGGAGGTAAATCAATGAATAATAATTTAGTAGACGTAAAATCAATGTCAAATGAAGACATTATGAAAGCAATAGGACAAGATGATGGAAGTAGTACTCCATCACTTCCTAGACTAATGATAAATAGAAATCCAGAAGATGATGATGGGAATAGATTACCTATTGGTTCTTTCTCTATTTATCACAATGATGCAGGAGAAAACATTTATGGTAAACCTATAAAGTTTAGACCTTTCATCAGTGCTATGCAATACATGGAGTATAGTGCAGAAGAAGAAGCATATCTTTCTCGTTCCATTATATTTAAAAATTGGAAAGATGAGCCAATTGATACAGTTGGTGGAGTTAGATGTGGTAAAGTTCCATTTAAAGATAGAGCAAATTTAAGTGCTGATGAGTTAGCAGACCAACGCAGTAAAAAATGCTATCGCCTTGTTTATGGTGAAGTAACCTTTATAGGTAAAACTGCAAGTGGTGCTGATTATGAGGTAAAAGATTATCCTGTCTTATGGAGAGTAACAGGCACACAATTTAATCCTGTTGGTAATGCATTAAAATCAATTAGCCAACGTAAAAAACTTATGTTTAACTGCCTATTAACTTTGGAAACAGAGAAAAAGAAAGCAGGTGCTAATGTATTTTACATTGCAAAAATTGCAGTTGATGCTGATGCAGGTGTTAAATTAACTAAAGCTGATGAAGATACTTTACGTAATTTTCAAGAGGTAATTGACACTGAAAATACAGAAGTATTTGAGTTGTATAAACAAGCTAAAAAAGGCAAAGCTACATCTGATGATGCGGCTGATGCTAAAGTAATCAATGATGTTCAAGAAGTTGACCCTGTAACTGAATTGTCATCATAATGTCACATCCTATTCTACAAAAAGTACAAACTTTTTTAGAAAAGGCAGGTCGTCAGAAAGTAAAAATCTCTGACGACTTGATTGAAGAGTTTGGAGAAGCTTGCAAATCTGCAATCCGAAAACAGTTCACGGATGAGCGAGGGGGCAAATTCAGATTACGCATGAGTAATATAGGGAAACCTTTATGTCAATTGCAAATGGAAAAAACAGGAGCAGAGGCGGAATCACCAGATTATAACTTTAAAATGAAGGTATTATTTGGCGACTTAATTGAGGCATCTGCTATGTTAATCTTGAAATCATCTGGAGTTGAGGTTCAAAGTGAACAAAAAGCGGTTAAACATAGTGGCGAAATCGAAGGAACTTATGATGTTGAGATTGATAATAAAATCTGGGATATTAAAAGTGCTTCTCCATTCGCCTTTGATAAAAAATTCGCACAAGGTTTTAATACTGTAGTTGAAGATGATGCTTTTGGTTATGCATCACAAGGATTTATGTATGCTGATAGTGAGAATAAAGATTTTGGTGGATGGATTGTTATTAATAAATCTACTGGGGAATGGTGTATAACAGAAACACCTTTAAACATTGATGAATATAAGGAGAAATATGTTGTAGCGGCAAAAGATAACTTTAATTCAATTAAGAAAAATAAAAAATTTAAACGATGTTTTACAGATGTTGATGAATATTTTCGTAAGGCAAAAACAGGAAATAGAGTACTTGGTTTAACTTGTAGTTATTGTCCATATAAAAAGAAATGTTGGGGTGATGAAATACAATATTTACCACAACAACAATCTCAAGCAAGAGACCCGAAATGGGTATGGTATACTAAAGTAACTAATCCTAGGAAAGAATATGAAAACACGCAGTAGAAAAGCAAAGGGAAGAAGACTACAAAATTGGGTAAGGGATGAACTCTTAGAACGATTTTCTGAATTTTCTTTTGATGATATTTACTGTGCTATTATGGGGGAGAGTGGGGCGGATGTTAAATTTTCGCCCCATGCACAAAATTCAATACCATATTCAATTGAGTGTAAAAATAAACAAACATTTAAAGGAATATATGATATTATAGAACAGGCTCATAGCAATTGCAAACCAACTCAAGTGCCATTAGGAATAATTAAAATGAATAATTTACAACCTTTAGCTATTGTTGATGCTAGGCATTTTTTAGATTTAATAAGGAAAAATAATGGAAAAAGTAAACTTTAATAAAGGTGTCAAATTAATTGTTTCACCTACAGATAATGGATATGCATGTGGTATTATAAATGAAAAAGAAAATTTAGATAAAGGAGATGAAAGTTTATATTTATGTCATGTAGTTGCTCAAGGTATGATTAAATTTGCTATTGAAAATCCTCAAGATGTATTTGATTTAGGATTTCAGCAAATGGCAGAATCAAAAGGTAATGTTTCTAATGGAGAAATAAAAAGATTTGAAGAATATGATAATATTATTGATATAGTAGAATTATTAAAGAAAAATAGAAAGTTGCATTAATATGAAAAGTAATCACATTTTAAATAGAGCGAGTGTTCTTGTACAAGGACAAAGAGAAAAAGATTATGGTGATAAAAAAGAAAATCACAATAATATAGCTAAGTTATGGTCAGCATACTTAGGTATATCAGTAACAGCACATGATGTAGCCCTTATGATGGTTTTATTAAAAATGGCTCGTACAAAATTAGGGCAAGTTAGTAGGGATACTTATATAGATATGTCTGCTTATAGTGCTATTGCAGGAGAAATAAAATTTAGGGAGGACTAATGAGTGAGCATATACCAGATTTACTTTATTCGGCACTTGAGCATGAGGCTGAAGCAAATATAAGAAAAGCCGAAGCAACCATCGAAATATATTTTAATGGGTCTGTTGGAATAGGAGAGCATCCACAACATCTAGAAGAAATAGGAAAACAATTAGATATAATTGCTACTAATGAAGACAGGTTAACAGTTTTAAAAAAATATTTTTCGGACTACAACGAAGCGAGAGGTAATGTATGAGATACTTTATAACGCAAGAACAACTACAAGCTGTACTGAACTACTTGGGTTCACGCCCTTATGTAGAAGTAATTAAAATTATTCAAACATTAGGACAATTACAGCCTGCCCCTGCTGAATCTAATAGAAAAGATGAAGCAGATAAACCCCGAAAATAAAAAAGGAGAGCACGAGGCTCTCCTTTATAAACTTGAAGTTAAGTTAAACAGTGATGGTAATATATTATTTAATTATGACTGGGTTAAACCAGAAACTCTTGTAAACAATTTAAAAGACTATGAATATAAGTACACTATTTCTGCTATCATTCGTCATTGTTTATCTAATGGCTACAAATTAGATGAAGATTTAAAACATTTATTGAGGAATATATGACAGAAGACTATAAAGACTATAAATTAAAGGGTACATTACATGCTCCCTTTAGTCCAATATTAATGGAATTTCAAATGCCACAACCTTATATTGATTTATTAAATACATATGGAGATAAAATATCTGCAAGTGACAAAAAATCTAAACAATTAGATTGGTCAGATAATCTTGTTGGTAATGTTAAACAAGAACACAAGATTGAACAGCATATATGGCAAGAAAAACCTAATGAACATTTACCATCATTGTTTAATTGGATGGGTGCTTGTGTTAATTTATATGTAAAAACAAAATTAAAACAAGGTGATAAACAAGATAATGAGGCTGCAGAACAAGGTATTAAAAAAGTATTACTTCATAATAGTTGGCTTGTTAATTCTATAGCAGGAGATTTTAATCCTCCTCACATGCATTATGGAATGTTATCTGCGGCATGTTGGTTAAAAATGCCAGAATCTGTAGAGAAAGATGAAGAAAGAGAACATGCAGGTTGGATTGAATTTTTATATGGTACACCCCAAATGTGGATAGACCCTAAATATCCTGTTAAACCCCATGTTGGTCAACTATTTGTTTTTCCTGCATGGTTATTGCATGAAGTATATCCATTTAGAGGTAAAGGCTTAAGAAGAACTATCTCATTTAATGTTAGTGTAGAATTTTAATGTTAGATGAATTTTGGAAATGGTGGATACTAAGTATGGTAACTATTAATACTTGCATAAATAGTATAGTATTTATTGTAGGTAGAAAATTTAAAAAGGAGAAAAAAAATGTCACAAGAATCACTAAAAGAAAAAATTAAAATCCACGAAGGGTTTAGAAATAAAATATATCTTGACTCGCTTCAAAAGAGAACAATAGGGTATGGCCACCTTATTACCAAAGATGATAAATTTGAAGAAGGTGTTGAATATTCTCGAGAAGAGTTGGATGAATTATTTGAAAAAGATTTTGCTAAAGGTTGGAATTTAATGCAATTATTTTGTGATGAAAATAATTTGCGTTCTATTTCAGACACTGCAAAAGAAATACTATGTGAAATGATATTTCAAATGGGTTTTGCGGGTGTAAGTAAATTTAAAAATATGATTAAAGCTTTAAAAAATCGTGATTATAAACAAGCAAGTATTGAAATGCTTGATAGTCGTTGGGCAAAACAAACACCTAATAGAGCCAAAGAGTTATCTGACCATATGGCTAAAGCTTAAGGCTGTGGTGGAAAATAAGGTTCCTTACTTTTCATAAGCTCATTTTGTTCTGCTATGAATTGATTTAAATTATAATCTTTAGTTAAAGTTACATTACTATCTGGAGTCACATTTTTTTGTGACTCTTTTTTATTTGGACTCATTAATGATTTAACTTTATTTACACCTTTTTTAAATAAATTAACTGCTTTTGCATCAAGCATATCACTTCTTATATCTTTCATTCGTGCATATTCATCTTCAATAAGCATTTTATAAATAATATTAATATCATCTTCAGTAGATTTAGTTAATGCTTCATCTGTTTCTTGAGGTGATAAAATTCCTTCTTGTCCTGCTTTTGATATATTACTTCTATTTTGAGATTTACCTGCTTCAATTGCTTCATTATAAATTTCATTTACCCTATCTTTACTTAATTTAGCTTCCATTTCTTCTAAAGTCATGTCAGTTTCATAAGTAGGAATACCATAAGCTGTTGTTATAGTTTCTTTACCAGTAGCTTTTTGTAATAACTTTTCTTCTTCTGGTGTAATATATGCAAGTGTATGACCCTCTGGCCCTGCATTTGATAATGCACTAAGTTCTTTAGCCATTAAACCACTTTGATTTTTAGATTCATCAGTAGCTTTACCTTCTTTAAATGACCCTTTTAAATTATCATATACCATTGCCATATTATCCTCCTTAATTAAATAAACTTTTTATAAATTCCATCCATGTTTTTTCTTTTTCATCTGGTTTGGGCTTGGGTTTAGGTTCTATTTTTGGCTTATCCATAATAGAATCTGGTTTGGGTTTTGGTTTAGGTTTAATTTTAATTCCTTTCTTTCTTAAAATATTATTTGATATTTCTTCAATTTCACTAATCCATTTATTAGAAAGTTTTTTATTCCAATCTGTAGTTAAATCTGCTTTATATACACGTTTTATTCTTTCATGTTCATATTTAGCAATTTCTGGAAAATATTTTGCAATAAGAGCTCCCATAAATATTTCTTCTGATTCAGAACTTAAATTTTTTTTTCTCCATTCATTTAATTCTGGAACTACACGAAGTGCTCTATGTGCAAATTCTTCAAGATGAGTTCCTAATTCATCAGACCTATCTAATAAATCTCTAACAGATACTGCACCAGAAAAAGTACCCATTTCTGCTACGTCATTTTTCCTAAGACCAGTATAAACTTTATCATTTGGAACCATAGTACCACTCATAAAAACAAAATCACCATTTGGAATTTCTTTATTTTTTATTCTTTCCGCTACTTCTCCAAAAATTTCTCTACCCGTTGAAGTAGAATAATTTACTGCTGCATCATAAATACTATCTTTTGCATCTTCATGAAAATAAAGTCCATGAACATTGGCATCTTTCATAATTTTTTTTTGGTAAAATAAATGCTCTGGAGAAAACCCTACTTCAAATAATGGGCCACCTCTGCGAAGTAATTCAGAAAAAAATTCTTTATTTTTATCTTGTTTAGTTTTATCTAATAATGTATTTTCTTTATCATCATTAGTATTTTTCATTATTCCATTAGATAAACTATCAACCATTAACCTCCTAATGGATTGCTATTTAATGCTTTAACTTCGTCAATTAAAACATCCTGTAGTTCATTTTCTTTTTTAACTACAGCAACATCCTTGCTTAGTTCTTCAATGTCTTCTTCTAATTCCCAACCATATTCTTCTAACATTTTAAGTTTATCAAGAATAGGCTGTAGGTTAGCAGGTTCTGGTAGCATAGCTATTTGTTCTCTAATTTTACCAATTTCTGCAAATACTTTTGTTAAATCTACAGGTTTTATCTGTTCTTCTACTTCATCTATCCTATCAATTAATTCTACTTTTAAAGTAGAAATTTTTTCTTCCATAGGAGATAAGTCTACTGTTTCATTAACGACAAATTCTTTATTTTCTATTTGGTCTAATCTTAAATTAAATTGACCCCATGTATAAAAGCCACCACCGATGGCTCCAATAACGCCAATAAGTGCAGCATATGTGCTTAACTTTTCTATTACTTTCATTGTTTTAGTGCCTCCAGTTCAGCTTGTAATTTTCTTTTTTCTTTATTTATATTTAATAATTTAACTCGATGTATTTCTATTGAGTCATTATCAGTATAGGAACTAAGAGAAGTTCCTGCATATATCTCCCCCGAATAGGAAGATAAATCTATTTGTAAAAATAGCCCCATGCTTGTATTATTATATATTTCTTTTGCAGAATAAAAGGCTATATCTTTATAAGCATCGAGGCTATTATCTTTAAAAAATAAATCCTCTTTTGATAAGTTTTGAGTTGTTTCTTTTGTAATTTTAGCTATTTGTTTTGCTATTACTTTTAAATTCTTTTTTAATTTTGTTTCTACTTCTGCAACATCTGTAGCAACCCCGTCATTGGTGTCCACTTCTGTGTCTTCCGATTGTATATCTTCTTGTTCTCCACTATCTTCTGCTGATACTTCGGACTCTTCAGTTCCTTCGCTATCGGATTCCTCTTCTTGTAAGTCTTCTTGTGACTCTTCTGTTGATTCATTTGTAGATTCATTACTTGCTATCTCTGTTTCCTCTTCAATTGGTTCGTTAGATTCAACAGGTTCTCCCATTGATTCTTCCTCATTTTCAATAACCTCTGGTACGCTTTCCTCGTTTGTTGCGACTTCTTCCATTGGTTCCTCAAACTCTTCAAAAGATTCCGTAGTAGGTTCATCATTAAATTCCTCCTCGGTTATCTCTTCAAAAAACTCTTCGGCTGTTATGCCTTCGTCTTCAAGAAACTCCATGAACTCTTCTTCCATGCCAGTTTCTTCTAAAAAATCAGTAAAATCCTCCTCAAATTCTTCAGTAAATACTTCCTCCATCATTATTGGCGGAGGCTCCATTGTAAAATCATTTTCAAAAAATACAGTTTCTATATCTGTTATTTCTTCAAAAACCTCCATATCAAACTCTTCCATTATTGGAGGTAATTCATCTATATAAATTGTATTTATATCTTCAAAATAAAAATCATCAAATATAAATTCATCATCAATAATTATATAATCTTCTTCAAAATATAAATCATCTGTATTCCAATCAAAGTCTTCTGGAATATCATCTATAATATCAATAATATCTTCATCAATATCTTCTATAACTTCTTGAGTGTCATCATCAATAGGATTAAACTCTGTATTATTATAGGTCATGTTTAATGATGCACCTAATAAATTTGGCCCTTGTCTAGATTGATTAGTATAATTACTATCGGTGCCAGACCATGACCAATCTACTTTATTAGCACCAAGACCAAGATAAATTATTCTATCATTATATTGACCACAATTTGCAGTTATTCCTGTTGTAGTTGTAGTAGGATAACCATTACAATTACCTTGAAATCCAGAAACATTTGTTCTTGTTTGTGTTGCTGTACTTAAAACAGTTCCACTAGAATTTTTTAATTTTACAGTGGTTGTATGTGAATCATTATTACCACCTTTTGATTCACAGTTTCCTTCTGTGCTTTCGCAGTTAGCAACATCAATATAACTATTTAATGTAATACCATTATCTAGCATTGATTGATTAATAGAATTATTTGTTAATGCTATGTCATCTGCAGTAACAGTAGCTGTTCCTGTAACTTCAAAGTCACCACCAACATCATACTTGTATCCACAATTTGCTTGTCCAGTTGGGCAAGTAATTGTAAAACCATTAAAAGTAGAATTATTAGAAACGTATCCACTACCACCATCATTAATCATATCAGTAGATGATGAGTTCCAGTCTACTCCATCATTTTTATTAGGTAATAAATTACCTGTAGTTACAGTTTCACCAAAAACTATTTTAGAAAATAGTGTTAACGAAAAAAGAAATAATATAAAAGACCTGTAAGTATACTTATATCTACGCAAATTGACCATATGATGTATAATTTAACCATCCATACAGTTGCATTTTTTACGTAGTATCCCATATCTCATAAATCTAAGGCTATTATAATTAATCCCCCTGCTATACTAATTGCGTATGCCATTATTACTATTTCAATCATGTACTTGTATAGAAGGTTTATCTATTATTACTTCTTTTTCTACTTTTGATTCAGCAATCTTTTTAGCTTTTTCTTCTACTAATCTTTTTGCTTCTTCTTGTCTTGCAATTTCTGCTAATTCTTCATCTATTTGAGACCTTGTTTCTAATTTTGATATATAAGATTCATAGTCTGGTCTTTCTATATCATATTTATTCCATTGCTCTATAGCTTCTTTACCAATTTTACCTTCAAATGGACAAGGAGTTCCTGCCATTAACATTGCTTCAAATACTCTTTCATCTTGACATAGAATTGAAACTGCTGCCACTTTCATGCCATAATCATATAAAACTTTAGATAATTTTATACGCTCACAATTTAAATCCCGGACATGTTTGCCCCCAGATATGCCAACCCCAAGAGTAGAAAGGGAACCACTAACACCCATACTACACACATCTTGAGACATGCTTGAAAATGACGGGCTGTTAGCCGAGTTAACGGGTACCTCTGACCCATTGGTAGTTGTAGTATTTGTTGTTGTTGACGTTGTTGTATTTGTTTGTCCATCGTTATTATTTGTTGTTGTTGATGTATATCCACCTGTTATCTGAGTATTACTACCCGAAGTATTTGTTTGGTCATTATCATCATTTGTTGAATCTCCCCATACTGGTAAACTAAGTATTACTAAAAAACTTAATACAAATACTAATACTAAAGTATCTTTCATTAATCTTTATTCCATTTTTCTTTTGCTTTTAAAGTCCACCTTTCAAATGCTTTTGCGTCTATATCTTTTTTAACCATCGTAGCACCTTCTGGTATTTCATTATATAAAGCTATAACTTCACCATTTTCTATATGCACAATACCCGGCCCACAAAAAGCATCCTTGTCATATCCTGTATTCTTTTTTTTAAGTAATCGTACTTCTTTCATACATTTAGATAATGACTCCATAGGAATATATTGTGTCATTTGATTTGATTGGTCATTCATATTACCAAAAACAAACATAAGAATTACGCTAATGACTTCCATTTGCCCTCACTTTATCCTCTAACTTTTCTGTATCAGAAATTAATTTTTCAATATCTTGCTGTGCTCTTTTTATATTTACAGTATTACTCATCATACCTTCCATTTCTTCTTGCATAGCTTCGATTTGTGTAGCCATAAATTCTATGAGCATATCCTGTTGAGCATCTGCAGGTAAACTTCCCATTTCACCACGAGGCCATTTAATTCTAAACTCAGTATTTTTTTCTACATCAGATAGCATTAACTTACCTTGTGTTTCAATATTATTTAAACGTTCTATCACACCAAAGTAAGCCCACACACCTAAAGCTGTAGCTCCAAGTATGCTGAGAAGATTTCTCATAGGCATACTTACACTTGTATTATCTGATATTTTCACGATTCGTTATTCTCCATTTTAGATTGTTGTCTAGTTCCACCTACATATAAACCAAACCATGCAGCACCTGCACCTACAATAACAGATACAAATGCTGATTGTGCATTTGTTGGGTCTGGTAGAGCCATAAACCATTCAGTTGTTCTATAAAAAGAAAAACCATAGAGTGTAATTAATAAGCGTGGAAATATTCTCCACGCTGTTAATCTTTGTGGTGTTATCATTTCTTTTTAATTAAACCCATTGCACCTTTTCCAGCCTTGATGCCAAAGCTTGCTGAGCAGGCGATATATAATAAATGTTTATAATAATCTGGGAGTTGCTGAAGTGCAACAAACCCTCTCTCAACATGCTCTGTCATTCCGGGAAAAAATACTAAAACGGCAGGCCCCAAAAGGCAAATTAAAATTAGTTCGTCTTTCCACGACCCTTTCATTTGGTCTACGGCAGATGCTTCCCATGCCACTTTACCGGCTATTTGGTCTTGCTTTAACTTAGTTGCCGCTTGAACTTCTGTAAGTTTTAATTGAGCTTTCGCTTTTTTAGTTTCTACGAATCCAGATACCGCTTGCCCGGCAACACCGAGCAAGGGTTTTAATAATAAATTTAACACTGGATTACGCTCCCGGTGCTATAATAGCTTTAAGAACAAATAAAACAACTATGGCAACGATACCGGCCTTAATCCAGTCTTTCATTCCCCAGTCACTCCACTCTTTAAGATGTTCCCAAATATCTTTTAATAGTTTCATGTTTCCTCCTATTAGTCAGTTATTTTCATAAAAGTCCAAATGGCTCCTAGGATTCCTCCTATTAAGAGAAATACTTTTAATCCCCCTAATCCCATATTGGATGTTCTATTCAAATCTCGTATTTGCTTTTGCATAATATTAAGGTCTTCCCTAATATAACGCACATCAGTTTTTAATTCTGCAATTTCTTTTTCCCACTCAGCCATATTAATTTGCCGGAACGCCCCATTCGGGTGCATCTATTTGGTTAGTATGTTGATTATAATTGTATATAAGATTATCTCCTGTAGCTCTACTATTATCTTTCATAGTTCCTCCCATAAGTTCTTTTTCTAATAACCATCTACCTGTTAAATTTTTAGGCACATTTCTTTGGTCTATTGTGGTTAGCATAAATTTTATTCTTCGTTTTATTCTGTCATAAAAATCTTTTGCCGATACATTATACTTTGCTGCTTCATCAAATAAAAAGCTTGGAACAGGTAAGCCACGTATAACTGTATCTGCTGCCATTAAAGTAATTCCTTCTAAACTTTTATCTATTCTTTTATTTAATATTGTTTTTGCATATTCTTGTTTAAGCATTCTAGCTTCTTTTATACTTCTTGATGATAGTAATGCTCTAGACAACCAATCTTTTAAATCTCTGTTAATTACTCCATAATTTTTATTTTCATTTAATACAGGTAATTCTCCATAACCAGAATATACAAATTCAATTGCACCATGAATTGATGTAGGCATTAATGTTTTCCAAAACTTTTGCATTTCTGCTCTTGTAGCAGTTGCGTTAGGGTCTAATGCTTTTAAAGATATATCTATAAATGCTTGTGCTAATCCTTTATTCTCACCCCATTTTAAAGGGTTTAATCCTAATTTATCTAATGCAGGAACAGAGAATAAATCTTTTGCTCCTAATCCCGGTGCTGATAAAGTTGTAGTTAAATCAACCCCATGTACAGTAGAAGGTACACCCCATAATAAGTAGTTTGGTAAATCAGATTCGGTTAAAGATTCCGTTAAAGATTTTTGACCTAGCATACCTAATAATTTATCAGCTTGTTCTATACCTATAAGGCCATACATACCTGCTGTTAATATCATACTAGTTAAAAAATAAACAGAACCTTGCATATCAGCAAGTGTTTCTCGTACTCCTTGCTCACCTTTTTTAAGTCGCTTAACACCTTTTTGAGCCATTTGTAAATGTTCAATTAATTGTGCAAAGTAGTTATATTGAAATGTTTTAAATAATCCAAATGGTTTTGCAAATATACCACCACCTGCTGAACCAAATAATAATGGTCTATCATGTAGTGCATATTGTACCATATACATATCACCTAGATGTGCGGCTTCTGATTTAGAAAACTCTTTACTTCTTCCACTTAATCTAAGTAAATGATAAAACATCATTGAAGCTTGTAATCTACTCCATGATTCCATACGACCTACAAATGATTTCATTGTTAGGTTTTTAGCAAATCTCCAAATAGGAATACTTGCTCCGCCTACTTCAGCTCTATCTTTAGCCATAGCATCTTTACCTAAAAACTCTTGAAAGAATTTTGCTTCTAGTACACCTTGGTCATGAAGATAATCAATAAATTCAAAGTCTTCTTTTTCTGGCTTAAACATTCTTTTTTGTGCACGAAGTACAGCATCCATTAATAAGCCTTCGCCATTTGGATTCTTAGAAAATAATTTCTTTTGACGAATGAGTGAACGTAGTTTAGGGATTATCATTTGATATGGCTGTATAGCTTGTGACTCTAAAAAACGAACATTAAAGAATAATAAACTAGTACTTAAACCAAAGATGTTTGCATATCCAAAAAATTTATCTAAGCCTCTTTCTCCTATCCATCCTCGTAACACATTTTGAATTACTTTTTCATAAGAACGAGTCATATTACCAGTAGCATTTTCAATCATACGATTAATTAATACTTTTGTATTAGGATAATGGAGCATTTGTTTAGCTTCAAGAAGACCATTTCTTCCCATCATATCATTTCTAAATTCCCAACCATGCGTAGTACGAAGAAGTCCTTCTGTGTAAGCTTGCATAGCTTTCATGAAATTTTCTACATCTCTAATTTTAGCTTCTGTACCAAAACGCTCACCCATTGCACCTTTAACATTTTGTTTTTTTAATCTGTGTACAGGAAAACCTCTACTAGCTTGTAGTTGTTCTTTAGCTCGTGCCATTGTTTCAGCACCTTTAGTATCTCCTTTACGAGTTAAATATCTAATAGCTTCAGAAAATTGTGCAATAGATTCATAAGCTGATGTACCAGATACAAGTTCTCTATCTACCATATAGATAGTAACATCATGCTCACCAGTTCCTTTTCTTTTTAATACTCTTTCACCTTTACCAACTTTCACATATATGTTAGCATTAGGATATTGTTTTTTAAATTCTTTACTACGAATAAATAATTCAGCCGATGCTCTATTTTCTTTTCCTGTAGCTTCTACAACTTCTAAATCTTCCCATTTAATTTCACCTTTTTGTGCTTTATCAACTTGTCCTTTTCTATTAACAAATATACGAGCATCACCAAAGAACATACTAGGAATATAATTAGGTATAGGATTAATAATTGCATCTCTTGATACACCATTTAATTTTCCATACTTTAATACTTTTGCATTATATAAATTTACTAAAGTATTTAAATTATTTCTTACATCTCTAAATGCTAGTATTTGTTCAGCATCTAATTTGTAAGTATTTTTTAATTCTAAATCTGTTACTTCGTATCTAAAAGTACCATCTTTATTTTTCATATCATAAGGTAAATTTTCTTTTTCAGATAATGCTTTTTTATCTCTTTGTACTTTAAAAAAAGTTTGTACAATTTCATCAGCACGTTGCCATCCTTTTTTACCATTTATAATTTCTTTTGAATCATAAAGTTCTTTTATACGACTAAGTAATCCGCCATTTGAAGGTTCATATAAACTTCTACTTAATAAGGTTGCACCTACTGGCACTTTACCTGTAGTAAAAATACCACCGCTTTTTGATTCTTTATCAAACTCTGCAAATTTTAATTTTTTAGAGTGTAATTTATATAGAAAAAATTCCATTTCTCTATCAATCTTATTCATAAAGTCACCAATTTTTTGTGCAGTAAATTGTAATGCAGGATGAGCTTTCATAAATCTTGAAGGTAATAGCCAACCTGCAAAACCATATAAATACATTTGAGAAATATCTTTATATTTTGGCGTACCATCTGGTTTTAACAAATCAGTTAAAAGCTCATATTTGTTTAATTCAAATCTACCAGTAATATGTTCTGATACTTTTTCAACATAAGACATAGTAGTAATAGCAGTATCAGCTAATTTTTCAACTTGTTTTAATCGTTTATCAATAACAGCTATATCTTCTTTTGATAATTTTGGCTTACGTTTTCTTGTTTTAGTAATTGTAATATTACCATCTTCTTTAACATTTAATTCCACACGCTTTTGTTCTATTGCTAAACGTTGTGCATCGGGGCTAATAATATCTAATTTAGTATCTTCTATTTTTTTATTTTCAAAGATAACATTTTTTAATTCTTCTACTTCAATAATTTTAGATGTTCTTGTTTCTGTTGTTACTGAATCTTTTGGTACTGGGTCAACTTTAACTTTTGTTATAACTCTATTATAATTACCTTTACCTTTTTCATATTCAGTTATACGCCATTGTCCAAATAATTCTTTTGTCCATGTTGGGTCTGGTATAGTACCTTTATAATCTAAAGGGTCTTCTTTACTTAATCTGTCTGTTAACTCTACACGTAAGATATTTGCTTTTTGAAAATTTTCAACTAATGCTTTAAATTCTTTTTCTTGATGTTTTAACCATTCATTACCTTTTAGTTTACCTACAAAAGAACCTTGCTTTCCATCAAATTTTATTTCTCCTGCATGCAATCTTCCAACTTCTACTAATGTTGGTATTCTAAATATTTCTCTTCCTAAATAACCAAGAGCAATAGTTTTTCCTTCTTCCATAACTATTGGTTTATTTCTATTTATTTCTGCAACAGTTTCTTTTCGTAAAGGTATATTTCTAAATCTATTACCTGTAAAACTTACTGGTTCTATTTTATAATATAATTTACCATTATCTAAAACCCAATCAGTTATTTTAAAACTATGAGCAAAAGAAATTAATTGTTGCATTGCACCAACATCACCTCTTTCTGCGGCTCTAATAATATCCATTGCATTACTATGCTTACCAGAATCTCTTCTAAATACAGCATCAACCTTAGCTAAATATTTTGTAATATTTGTTAATAGTTTTAATTCATCAGTAAGATATTTTGTATCTTTTGATTTTAATAAATTTAATTTTTCCTTAAGCCAAGGAACCAACATAAAAGATTTTACAGGTTGTTGTTCTTCTGGAAATTTAAAACGTGATTTACGACTAGGAAGAGTATTTAAAAATTCAATAAAATTATCTTTTGAACCTTCTGCAATCCATTTATTAATTAGATTATTTATATGTTCATTATAATTAACTACAGTTTCTTCTTTAATAGGTTTTAATTGTCCTGTTTCTGAATCAATTTCTGATTTAGGATATTCTTTCCTTTTCATAGCTTCAAGTATTCCTCTTTCTTGATGTAAATTTTTAATTATAGGAAGAATACTACGAGATTTTGTCCATGCATTTACAGCATTACTATTTAATAATACTTCTAAATCAAATTGATATTGTTCTAATTTTACTCTATCATTATCACTTAATTTTCTTTTAGCAAAACCTTTATTATCTTTTTCTAATTCTATTTTTTTTGTATCTATTTTTTTACCATCAATAACTATTTCAGCTAAATCTTTATCACCTTTAGCTAAAACTGATTTAGCATCTATTTCTATACGTACAAGTACAGGGTCATTAATTTTTAAAGAACCCGGAAATACTATAGTTTCATTTTGTGCTTGTGCTTGTCTTTCTGATTTACTTTTACCAATTACCCATGAACCTTTATCTGTAATTGTTTTATCTAATGATACAGATAATGGTTTATCTATACCTTTAGTACTATAAGCAAGTTGTTGAAATTCACTTCTATCCATTAACCTATAGACGTAGAAAGTCTTACCGAATATATCGGTTAAACTTTTCTTTAAATTTTTAAGGTAGGATTTGTATTTAGGCAGGGATGTTAGTATTGGTACAACAATATCTGCACCATCATTTTTCATACGTGCTTCAGTATTTTTAAAAGCACTTTTATTAATATTAAAATAAACAGATTCATCTTTATCAAATGTTACTGTTTTAGGTTGTACTTCTTTAACTTTTAGACTTTCTTGTTTATTTTTTATTCTTTTGTTTAAAACTTTTTCATTTATTTTTAATACTTTATGTAATGGTTTTGTTTCAGTGAAAGGTTTTTCTGTTGTAAATTTTGTATAATATTCTCTTGCTTCTAATATACCATATTCTTTTGCAATACGTTTAACTTGAGCTTCAAATTTACCAATAGAAAAATCTTCTTTTACTACATCATTTTTTACAAATTCATTAACCTTTTTTATATTTTCTGCATAGTCTTTTACATTTTGAATAAGTTCTATTTCTGTTAATTTAAATTCTGGTTGTTCTTTTAGTATGTCATTGAGAAATTTATTTGCAAGGTCATATTCACCTTTTTCTAAAGCTATTTTAATTTCTTCTAAATCTTTATTTACTTGTTCTCTATTTAATTGGTCTTTAGTTTTAACAAAAGGTATATCTTCTTTCCATCCTTCTTTTCCAAATTCCTTTTTAATACCTTCTTTAAATGTTGCTCCTGTTCTATATCTTCCGGGAATACCTAATACTCCCATAACAACAGCATTAACCCATCTATCTTGTGATAAAGAATTTTTCCATGCTTCTTTTTCTTCTTCTGATAAATATGCAGGTGGTTCTAAACCTGCTGTTTGTATCCATGAACTACCAAATCCTGCAGTGCTCATTATGGCTACACGAGGTGCTAATTTATAATTTTGTGCCCATTTTAATGTTTTACCAAGTGCACCACCCCACGCTGCTGCTATTGCAATATCTGTTAAACTAGCATCTGGTTCTGCGGCACGTATTGCATCTGTTACTGCAAAACCACCAACAGGCCCTAAAAAATATGTAGCAGGAATATATGATGCAACTGTAATTGGAGCAGAGGCAAAAGCTGATGCTAATTTACCTTGTAATGTTTCTGGTGCTTCTAATCCTAAATATTCTGGATTAGTTAATCTAGCTCTTTTAGTTAGCCAATACTCTAAATTTTGTAATGACTCTTCAAAGAAACCTTCATCATCTGTATCAAGTCCAGTTTTTTCACCTGCCCAATCAAAAAATCTATCTATACTTCCGGGAATATTATTAAGAAGCTCATACATATGTTCTTGTGAAGAGTTCCATCCGTATACCCATGCACCTTGACCAAAAAATTTATCTGTATCTAATTCATCATATTTTACTCCAGACCATGTTGTAGGTATATTAGGAGTTACTTTTCTTTCTGTATTATGATGTAAATCTATTTCTGGTTCTGTATCAGCAATATCTTCTTTAGCAGGTACACCCCATTCTGGTGCATCTATCTCATAAAAATTTTTTTCTTGCGTTACAGTATCTTCTTTTGTTTTAATAACTTCCCCATGTTCATTAAGAATTTGAGGATTAGAAGAATCAGAAGCAGGTACACCCCAACTAGGAGCTTCTATTTCAGACATATTTTTCCTTATAATACAGGGTACTGACCTTTTGGTAATCCCCAAAAATTAGTATCTTTACTTGAATCTTTATCACCTTCTACTATAGTTTTTCCATTTTCATGTTTTACTTTTAAATAAACACCATTACGTTTAACATAATATTCAGTGCCTTCTCCTGTTTTTACTCCATATATTTTTTCTTTTGTATCTGGTGTATCTGTACCAGTAGGTATATAAGTTATATTACCTATAGTTTCTGGTGCACCACCACCTGCTAAATTAATATTTGTAAGTGTTGAAGTTTGTGATTGATACAATATATTTGTCATTGCTTGTATTTGTCTAAATGCATTTGCTGCTGCATCTGGGTCTTCTCCAAGTAAAGCTATCATAAGGTCAGCGTTATTATCTATAGCCATTTTCATAGATTCTAATCTTAAATCACCACTTCCAGATGTACTCATCCATATATCATATTCTGGTTTAGAAATAATATTATTTGCTAGTAGTTGTTCTGGTTGTATACCTTGTGAAGCATAACCTAATACTGTACCCCATATTCTATCTATACTTTCAGATTTACCTTCTGGTGGCATAGGTGGTATCATTCCTACTCTTTCTTCTGTACCAGTTTCTTGAGTAGTATCACCTATTATAGATGCATCACCCATAATAGTTTTTTGTCCTATATCTGGCTGTTCAAGTGGTTGGTCTTTACCAACAAATAAGTTAGTCATATTTTCACCCATTGTGCCACTTAATTGACCTTTAACTGTACTTTGAAATTTACTTATATTTTCTTGATACGCTTCTTCTGGCTGTTCCTTACCATAAAATTTAGTATACTTTGGATTTGCTCTAGACCATTTATGAGCTTCTGCCAACCAATTTTCTTGTTCTAAAAATCCCGGTGCAAAATAAAAATATTTTGCTTTTTCTGGCCCAATAGCAGGGTCATCTCTAAGTAATTTATATTTATTTAATTTTTCTTGCTCTGCTTGTTTAAAGGCAGGATACTTTGAATCTAATTCTAATGCTGATGATAAAGTTGTTTTTGTTATCATATCAGCTATCTCTGCTTCACGTCTATCCATATCTTGAGATGCAGCAACAGCAGAACCCATAAAACCTTCTGATACATGTCCTACATCTTTTACAAATTGACCTGCAACACTATCTCCTCCATAAGGAATTACACCAAATAACTTTGCCATTACATACCTCCTTGTGGTTGAGGTCTAGTCATCATGCCTTCTTGCGGCATAGCTTCTTTTAATTCTTCTTGAATTTCTGCTGATGCTTCTTTTTGTAATATTTCCATATTAGCCATATCTTTCATAAATTGACCATTGCTTGGGTCACTCATACTAATTCTCATTTTTTTTATTTTAGCTCGCATTCCTATAGAAGCTATTACTTGTAATACTAATGGAGAAAGGAGTACTCCTAAATCTACAGTCCATTTACCTTCAACAAATCCACCAAATACAATAAGTCTAGCAATAGCTTCAACAGGAATATTATTTTTTAACATTAATAAAATTTGTTGATTCATCATTTGATTGGATAATTGTTCCATAATAAAATTCATTGCGGAATCAACATCAGTAAATTGTGGAGGATGCTCCCATGCAGCATTTCCCGGTTCATTTGTTAATGATTGCCCCGGTATTGCGGCATCAAATGGATTTTGGTCTGCTTCTCTAAATATTTCTTGTGCCATATTATTATATCCTTGATGACGTATCTTGAATTTCTGCTATTCTTCGTGCTATTCTAGTCCACTTAGCTTCCATTGCCGCATAGTCACTTACTTCTGGAGTTTCTGGGCCTTTAGCATCAGACATAGCATATGTTTTAGCAGAAGTTACTCCTAAGTCTACAGATGTAGTACGTTTACTACTTCCACCATCACTTGTAGGGTCAAACATTTTATCTGCAAAAGTACTTACTCCTGCACTTACAAGTCTTTCACCTAAACTACTACCACTAGATTTTTTACCTCCAAGAAAATTATCTGCAAATTTACTTACAATAAATCCACCTATTTTATCCCACATATTTTATCTCCTTTATTTTTTCTTTAAGAACTCAAACCCAAACTTACCTAATAATTTAAGTAAATCACCTTTTGCGGCTTCATCATTTAATTCAAACATAGTAGCTCTTTCTAATGCTGCAAGAGCCATATTATGATTTCTAGCTACTGCATTTTCTGATGATGTATTAACCCAATCAGCCTCATCTCTCCATTCTTGCCATAATGCTGACATAGCATAATTAGATGCAGCCAAAGCATTTGCCGCATTAGTTTGATTTGCCGCATTAACTGCTGCCGTATTTGCAGTATTAACAGTTCTTCTCCATTGAGCATTTGATTGGTCAACAACACGTTGATTTTCTACATTAAATTTATCTCTTGAATCTTTTAGTTGTGAATTAAATTGATTAATAGCTTGTTGCCTACTAGCATCTGCTTCATTAACAGCCATTTGATTTTGAACATTCATAGCACTAATTTTATTACCCTCTGCTGTATTAAATTGAGACATAGCATCTGAGCGTTGTGCATTTTGTATTTCAATTCCAGATTTTAAACTATCAAAAAATTGCTCTTGTTGCTGAACATTAGCAGCATTAAATTGTAATGCCGCATTATTTGCTGCTTGGTCAGTTAATAAACTTTGTTGTTTTAATTGAATATTTGTTAAACTTGATTGTTGTTTATTAGATAAATTAGCCATATCCATCTGCATATAATTTTGTGCATTTGTTATAGCTGCTTGTTGTCTATTACTTAAATTTTGAAATATTTTATCTTTATATGTTTGTGCATCAGCTTGGGCTATTGGTAATGCTCCTTGCATAATACCTTCCGCCATAGCTTCTGCATACATACTACTTTGACTCATACCACGTTGAGCCATTTTTGCTTCTACTAAATCAGCCGAAGCCTGTGCCCATGCAGGCATAACGCCACCGGGCTGTAAACCCGCAGCTACTTGTGATTGCAAATTAGCTAATTGTCCTGCTACAGTAGCCTCTGTTGGAATAGCTGTTAATTGCTGTGCAGTCATTGGTGCTGTTACAGTTCCAGTTTGTGCAGTTGCTTGAGGAACATTTGCTTGTCCTACTTGACCTGCCGTATATGAAGATGCAGCTTGACCATATCCAGTTGTTGCTACTTGCTGTGCTGTAGGAGCAGTTCCTGCTGAAATTGCTGTTGGGGTACCTGCTTGTGTTGCAGTTGCTGTAGGCGTAGTTGTTGCAACACCACCTGTTGCTAATAATTCTGGAGTTTGCACATTCATTGCTTGAGGAATTACAGTAGTTCCTGTTGCTAGAGTAGGCTTTGAAACCATTTTTTGCATTAAACTCATAATATTTTGAGATGCCTGCGATTGTTGTGGCTTATATGCTCCTGTCGGTAAAGTAGTTTGTACCGGTTTTTGCGTTGTTGTTTGTCCTGTTGCCATAATTATTATCCTTGCCTGTTATATTTTTTCCATGATTTTAATTTATGTTTATTTTTAGGTTTACTCCTTGATGAATTACCTATACTTGTTCTTTTTCTTACTGGTGTAAAATATTCGTTTCCTACTTTTTTAGCCATTATCTTGCTGTTATTGGTACTCCTTCTGATGATACAAATGGGTGCTCTGCCCATGCCATGTAGATGTAATCGCCACCATCTGCATTTAAAGAAGGGTCATTGCTTCTACATTTAAATCCATTACTTAAAAAATCAAAGTTTAATCCAGATGATTCTGCATCATTAGTATCTGCTCTTAACCATTGGTCAACAGGGTTAGCGTCTGCAACATCTGCTCTAGCTGCATCCATGAGCAACCAATGATTTGCACTATCTGCTCTTTTAACTATTAAAAATTTTGGCAAAAAACCTAGATAATTAAATACTCCATCTGCATTGCCATTACCTGTGTAGCCGCCAAATTTACTGTAGCCTTGTATGCTTCTAAAACAATATGCTATATAAGTTTGTCCATCTTGATTTACTTTTGGTTCGCCATTATTACCATCAACAGTAAAAACTGTGCTTGTAGGTGCTGTATCATTCCAAAAAACACTATTATCTTGAGTAGCACCATTTTCATCTAATTTCATCATGTCTGTTTCTGGAGCAGATGTATTCTTATGATGATATGCTGTCCAACTATCTCCAATACTTCTACCTTTAACTACAAAAAACTCTGGAGTAGCACCTAAACCATGTGTAATCGTTGTTCCCGAACTACCTGTACCTGTGTAATCTACAATAGAAATTCCTGCTGTAGTATTAACTTGATAACCACCACCAGCATTTGAACCACTTTCAGAAAAGGTTGTTCTTGTGCCACCATTAACTTTCCATTGCCAAGCAACATAAGTATAATTATTATAATTTACTTCAGAACTAGCACCCACTTGAAAACCATCACTTTCAAAAGCTTGTAATCTATCTGCTACTGTTGATTCTGCCGCAGCATCATAAGGTAATAATTGAACATTTGCACCTCTTGAAGAATCATATGCATAATGATATTGTGTAGAACTTCTATTTTTAATCCATATAAAATCTGGTTGTAAATCAGAATTACCATCATTTGTAATTGACCTATTATCAGTGCTATTTCCTGTCCATAAAGCTGTCTGAAAATATGCTGATGGGTCATCGATTGTCGTATAAGCCATTATCCAAACTCCGCTAAGTTTTTAGTGCATAATGCGTAAAATCCTGTAGGTACATCATATTCAAAATCACCATATCCTGCATCATCAGCTTGACTAGATGAATTTGCATAAGCAGGATTGCCAAAGTTTACATAATGATAAGACGCTGTATGATACCCACTAAATGCGGGAAGTAAACCATAAGCTAAATCTTCAGCAGAAACAGTCTGTGCTTCATTTGAATCATTTGCAGGGTCTCCAGACCCTAACCAAGTACCATTTTTTCCGTACCAAATATTTCTTGAACTGCAATCTATCGCTACCATCATAATATCATCATGAGTCCAACACCAATCAGTTCCTTTATTTGTGCCGCTTGAACTATCTGTATATGTATAGCCATTACCATCTGAACCTGCATATAAAGAATAACAATCAGCTTGGTCAATACCTCCATTTCCACCTCTATTAAAATTACCTTTAACAAAACCTATATTTTGGTCAATAGTACCAGAACCTGTAGTTTTATATTCATAATACCATTTTCCACTAGTAGGAATACCAATAGTTCCAAACGCATTAAACCAAGAAGCACTAGAACTTCGTACTAATGCGTTTCCTTCAGAAAAAGTATGGTTTTGTGCACCTGTTGTATCTGTGGCAATACTATTCAAAGTACAGAAATTATTTTGTGGTGTATCTGTTGTAATATCTGCAGCAACTAAATTATTAGGAGTAAAGTGGTTATCATTACCACTTGTATCTGCACCTATGCCACTTGAGTTTGCACTTGTTCCTGTTTCTTTAAATTGCATATAAAAACCTCTAGTTCCATATGTAATATCATTCTTGCAATCTTTAGGAATCCACACACCATTATCATTATATTCTCCAAATACTGTTGGAGCATAAGATTGACCATCTACAAAATGAACCTCAGATAAATACCCATCAACTTGACCTGTTGTTGTGCCATTAGTATTTCTCATAGCACCAATAATAAAATTATCTGGTTCATTTATTTCTATATCAAAATTTTGTGAAGGATAATCCGTAGAACTCATAGAAGTTTCTTCTACGCCATTTATATAAAATCTTATTCTATCTGTTTCAGTTGCTTGTGTTGTATCTGCTCGTAAAACTATATGATACCAAGCACTAGGGTCACGAAAATATCTATTTGTTTGAACTCTTAATACATTTGGAGAACCGGTAGTTCCACTATAATCTTCATTTGCCCATCTCATTTGTCCATCACTATTAAGACGCAAATAACTCATATTATCAGCATTAACTCTAAATCCGTATAAATGTTGTTCTAATCCTGTTGCATTTAATTTTGCCCACCAACTAAAAGTCCAAGTTTTTCTATTCGAATCTGCTACTCCACTTGTTGTTCTTTCTAAAAAACCATCATCACTTGGGGATATTCGTAAAGAGTTTGTTATAAAATCACCAGTTGCTAAAGTGTTTGCTCCACCTATTAAGAAAGCCATGTTACTCCTTTATTGGAAATTCACCTAGTGGTCTTGAAGTTACCTTTGTTTCGCTATTATAAGTATAAGTAAACAAAGCGGCTAACGCATCAACATCACTAGCATTATCTATTTGTGTTTGCATAGAGTTACATTTAGTTCTCACACTTGCTCTCCAAGTCTTCCAACCACTATCCATTGTTTCTCCCGTTTCAGTCGCCTTTACTACTCTCCAATCACTTGGTGCAAGTAATCCTGCACATTGATTGTCTATCATTCTTTTCTTAATTGTTTTTAAACCTTCTTGTTTTAAGTCACCTACATCTTCACCATTTGGTATTAATCCATCAGTTTTATCTTGAGATGTCCAAGTAGAATCTGCAATAGCTTTTGCTGTAGCTGAACCATATGTACCTTTTACTTTACCACCAGAAAAAGTATACGTTTGATTCGTATTAATATACCACTCTTCATCTTTTTTATTGGTGTTGTCTATCTCTACTGTGTAGATACCTATTGCGTTTCTCTCCGCTTCACTCCATAAAGTATAGATTGCCGCAGGATATTTTACATCACCAATTTGAATACCTTTATTGCCATTTGGCATTTGTGTTATTTTACCACTTTCTACTAATGCAAACATATTACTCCTATGATAATGTTAAGTTAAGGTTTCTTCCAACTTCAAGCCACTTGCTTCCGTTATATCTAAAAGTAAACATATCACCTTTATTAGCTGTAGTAGTAGCTGTTGGGGCTGTATCATCTTTAAATTCAAATACAGCGTTCCATGCTATAGTTCTACTTCCTGTTCCATCTTGAATACAAACAATAGATATATATTGTCCTGTTGTTGGATTACTCGGTGCATCAAATGTTACATTATTTGTTAATGTTACTTTTGCAACTGGAGATGCTCTTACATCCCAATCTTGTGTAGCATCAAACGATAATGTATCTTCTTCTAAATATACACCACCTGTTATTTTTGTTAAATTGTTAGCATCGGCTGAAAATACTTTCGATGCTGCTGTTGTTCCTAATGTTGCTAAATCTGAATAATTTACTTCTGCCGCAGTTGCAGTAACGTTAGTTCCTGCTAGTGAAAAAGTTCCACTTATATCACAAGTGCCATTAATATCTATTGCTGTCGCTGTTAAATCAATTTCATCAGTTGCACCAATTGATAATACTGTTGCACTTGAACCTTGTACAAATTGAGAAGCATCGTTAAAGCATAATTTATTAGTTGAATTTAATGTTAGTCCAGTTCCATCAGTATGTGTTAAAGTTGTATCTTGGTCTGCACCAAATTTAATAACGGAACTGTCCGCCAAGAATAAGTCAGACCATTCATTACTTGCACTACCCAGTGCTCCCCCATCTGCTGATGAAGGATAAATAGCAGAATCTTTATGAACTACACTATCAATAGCAACACCATTAGCTGATGTTTTTTCTGATATAGTATCTACTTTTATTTCACTTGCCATTTACTACCCCTCCAGTGTTGTTACTCTTGCTTCAAGAGATTCTATTTTCGCCATAGCTTCTTGAAGTGCTTTAATAGCCTTCATATAAAGTATAGAATATTTAACATGTTTAACTTTAGCATTTACAGTTTTTACCTCACCTACTTCTCTTCCTTTTGGTAAATCATCACCATCTTGATACAAAGTTCCAAAAGAACTATCAGATAAAATATCTGAACTAGAAGGGTCAATTTCTTTTACTAATTTGTCCATATTCGATGCTTCTAATTCTTGTGCTACTACTCCAAGTAAATCCCAAGCGTCATCACCATATTGACGAACATCATCTTTCATTTTAAATTTACGAACTTTAACTGCTTTAATATCATCCCATTGGGAACTAGCGTCAGTAATATTCTGTTTTATTCTTTGGTCTGAAACTCCACCAAAAGAATTATCGTGGCTACCCACATCACCATCACTAAGTACATGAAATCTTTCTGCTCCAGTGTCTAAACATCTTATAAATTTATCTCCACTTCCATCTGGTGCTCCTCCTGAATAATAAATTTGCATACCTAGAGGATTATCAGAATCGGTATGTCTCATTGAAATAACCCATTCAGAGTCAGTGATGTTTTCAACTTTAATGGCATTATCATGTGCAGAAGAAAAATTTATACCCATATGACCATCACTATCAATACGCATCCTTTCCCCAGCATCAGTAACAAATTTCATAACATTACCACTATGGTCGTATTCAATTTGACCTATATTGTTATCTACATCGTCTCCAAAATTAATTGTTTGTTTGTTGCTACCTGTGCTTAAAAATGTCATTCCGACATGACCACTTGCTCCCTCAATAACTAATTCATCAGCATCACCATGAACACTAGCACCACTATCACCAGATTTAACATGCAATCCAACACCTAAATCTCCCGGAACTCCTGCTCCTACTCCTACAATGCCGCCACTTGACACTGTCATTTGAGAAGTAGCCGCTTCTGAAGCTCCAGTCATAAATTCTAACCTAGTAGCATTACTAGATGAACTATGGTCTCCTTCAGCAACTGCTTGAATTGCTCCAGATACTAATACTGCGTCTGTGCCAGTACCTTCGTCTGGTGCTTGAAATTCTATTTTACCTATGACATCATCTGCTGCCATATCTGTTTCACCTGTTTGTAATGTTAATATAACAGGTTTATCATCAGCCGTAGCTGAATGTTTGAGTATAAGTCCTTTATCTGCATTATGTGTTAATCTAATATCTTGGTCATTACCAAAATAAACTATACCACCATCCGCTAAATATAAATCACTCCATTCAGCAGAGGCTGTACCTAAAGAATCTCCATCAGCAGAACTTGGGTCAGCACTACCTGCATCTGCCCATGATAATGTACCACTACCATTAGTAGTTAATGCTTGTCCATTACTTCCATCTGCTGTTGGTAAAGTCCAAGTTACATCTGAACTAACTGTGCCACCAGATTTAAATGAAACATAATTTGAATCATCTGAATCATAGAGCTTTAGTTCTCCAGTTGCGTTTACTCTTATCTCTGCCATATATTACTCCTTTGGATTATCACTACGAACTTTATCACAATGGTCTTTATAAGTTGATGTTCCATTTTTTTGGTCTTTGTAAATCATTTCTAATTGTTCTTTCCAAGATAAATATTCTTTTCTTCTTTTTTTATCTACTTTTGCGTTGTTTTCTAATTTAGTAGCTTCACTTTCAAATGCGTTTAACTGTGAATCAGTAGGTTTTGCTTTTTCAGAAGTTATGTTCCATTCTTTTATGTATGGCCCAGAGCCATCATCATGTAAAATTACTTCTGATGTAAAATCTGGTGTTCTTCCTAAATATAATATTATTTTTTTATTTAAATTTACCATTATCTTATTTTAAAACCTCCAAATACTGATTGAAAAACTGTATCACTAGAACCACTACTTTGATAACCTTTAAATTCTACATAATCTGTTGCTGATAAATTCATTATCATCATACTTAAAACAGTTGGGTGTCTGCCACTTACATCTCCTTGTGGCACAGTTTCTTGTCTACTATGACCTAAAGAACTTCCATTAACATGAAATTCTCCCTGACATCTGTTAGGGTCATAGTTATTAATTCTAAATGAGCCATACATATAATAGGTACCATCTTGACCGCTTGGAATTGTAAATCTTCCATTTGAATCATCATAACAAGTGCCATCATTTTGAACGATTGAAGTGTTTACAAGTGTTGTAAATGTAGAATCTGCAAATGTAGTATTACCTGTTTTATAAGTAAGAAAAGCAGGAGTATTCATTATAAAATTCGCATCTATTCTTTTTAATGAACCGGCATCACTTATGATAAATTCATCCGTAGTTGCGGGAACATCATCTAAAGCTGTAGCTCCTGTAATATCACTTACAGTAAATCCTCCTGCTGCACCCCAACTTAAAGTTCCACTTCCATTTGTTGAAAGAACTTGTCCGTTAGAACCATCAGCCGTAGGTAATGTATAAGTTATATCACCAGATTGTGTTCCAATTTGAAATGCTGTATAATTAGTTCCATTATCAGTATCTTCATAAAGTCTTAATTGACCCGGCCCAGTTGCACCATTTGCAATAGCAACAAAACCACCATCATTAACTTCTAACAATGTTCTTCCATCATATTGATTAAATTTAAGGTCTTTAGCATCTACTTGAGGTTGAAATACTACATCAGAAGAACTATTCGTTACTTTTAAAATATTAGTTCCACCATCTGCAAATACTAAGTCTGCACCATCAGCATCTAAAATAATATCACCCGGTATATCCAGTGTTAAATCACCAGAATCTACCTTTATTTTTTTATTTGCACCATCTAATTCTATATTTGCCATATTATACTACCACTAAGTTACCTTCAACTGTTACAGTTGCATTAATTGTTATTGGCCCTGCCACTACAGAATTTTTTACTATTTGATTTTTATCAATAGTAGAATCATATTCTGGAAAAGTTTCCCCTCCCGGTGCATCACCAATATATATTGGGCCTCCTACACTATCCGTCATATTATTTCTCCTTATGTACTAATTGCATCAACATAGCTAATCCATACATGGCATCCATTGGATGTTCCACATAATCCATAAACTACATCTGTGTTATTTAAAACTATTTTAGACCCGCCTTGAACTAGTTCAACTGAACTTGCCGGTGGAATACTTAAATTTTTACAAAGATAATAGTTTGTTCCTGCACCATTTAAATCGATATAAACATCCATTGTTATAGCAGTTGTTAGAATATTAGCTAGTCTTAGCCCAACAATAGCATCATCTGAGTTTGATGTTAAAATAGCTGTTTCACTATTTGTAACTAATACCCCAGTTGATTCAAAATCTTGTGCCATACTATATCCTCCTGTTTATTAAACTATAACGCAATCGACATTGCCGTTGCGAAGCCTTTTGTTGCAAAACTTGCATTTGATTCAATGTAAGTTGTCATAGCAGTTACTGCTACTTGTTTCATTGTGCCGCCATCATTGATAACCATTCTATCCGCATCTGCTAAAGTTACAGAGGAAGCACTTGTATCTCCATCCATAATATTAAGTTCAGTTGCTGTTGATGTTACTCCGTCAAGAATATTTAACTCTGCCGCAGTTGAAGATACTGCTGTACCATTTATTGATAAAGCATCAGTTTCTAATGTTCCATCAACATCTACATCGCCAGATATATCTAATTCACCTGCTATTATTTTAGCTTCTGTACCACTAAATACTTCTGAAGAATTACTAGCGGCTGTTAAAAAAGTAAATCCTGTTGCACTGTCATCATAACCAAAAAAACCTATTCTTGCAGATGAACCATCATGGTATCTAAATTCAATACCTCTATCTTTATTATCATCAGAACCCGGAGCAGTATCTCCACCTAAAGTAAATACTGGGTCATCAACTGTAGTTGTTGTACTATTTACAGTTGTTGTAGTTCCATTAACAGTTAAATCTCCAGTTATTGTTAAATTATCATTAACAGTTACTTCAGAAGTTGAATGACCAATTGAAATTGGTACTCCAGAAGTTGCTGTACCTATAGTTATACCATTAGATGTATTAGAATTATCTATATTTAAAGATGTTGTTGCATCTAATGAAATAGTCGTACCATCAACAGCAAATGTACCATCAATATCTGTATTATCTAAATTTGTTGTTCCATCAATATCTATATTACCAGATATATCTAATTCTGTTGCAACTATTTTATCATTAAATGTTGCAGCACCTGCCTCACTCATATCAAGAGTTAAAGCTGTTATATCAGAACTTGAATCAGTTCCTTTAAATATAATATCTGCATCACCTGCTTGAGCATCTATTGTAATATTACCAGAAGATGTTGCTAGTGTTACTGCTCCATCACCTGTTGAAATATCATCTGCTGCTATACTTGCACTTGTATAAGTATTAAGTGCAGTAACAGCAACTTGTTTCATTGTGCCATTATCATTTAAGATAATTCTGTCAGCATCAGCAATAGTTACTGAAGAAGCACTATTATCACCATCTAAAATATTTAATTCTGATACAGTAGAAGTTATACCATCTAAAGCATTTATTTCTGAAGCAGTAGCAGTTACGCCATCCATGATATTTAATTCTGCGGCTGTAGCAGAAATTGCAGTACCATTAAAGTTTATTGCATCTGCATAAAGTGTACCATCAAAATATCCATCTTTAAATTCATATGAAGAAGAACCTAAATCTATATCATTATCTGTTACAGGTAAAATAGAACCATTATTAAATGTAAATTGGTTATCCCCACCTGCCGCAATAGTTATAACATCTGAACCACTAAAAGTAATTGATGTATTTGTATCACCATCACCTGCAATGCTATCTAATTGAATACTACCTACATTTGTAATATCTGCATCACTAAAATCTAAACTTCCTGTTACATCAAAATCTCCACCTACAGATAAATTACCTGCAACTGTTGCATTAGCACCACTAAACGTTACTGCTGTAGTAGTACCAGATTTAATTATTAAATTTCCAGAAGTATTTGTTGCACTACCAAAAGTAGTACCACCATCTTTAAAGAATACATCTCCACCATCAGCATCTAGTATAATATCTGCTGCTGCATCAACTGTTAAATTATTTGCAGAAACAGTTAAATCTGTTCCGTCACCTTCAATTTTTTCACCATCATTACCGAAAGTTAATCCTACATTAGCAGGAATATTAATATCAGTTGTTGCTGTTAAATTTAAATCAGCACTTGCACTAATAGTTAAATCTGTACCATCACCTTCAATTTTTTCTCCGTCATCACCAAAGGTCATGCCAATATTAGCGGGTACATTTATATCTGCACCAGATGTTAAATATAAATCTGTACCATCACCATAAATATATTCTCCACCTTCATCATTAAAGTATAATCGTTTTGTACTATCAACTACTATATCATCAGCAAATTTAAAGTGGTCTTCATCTTCCATCCAATATAAAACACCATCTGATGTTTCACCATCAAATGTCATTGTAATATCAGTACCTGCTGTACCTGCTCCAAATGTTAATGTATTACTAAGTAATTTTGAAATTGGGCCACCTTCAGCAGCAGTTCCATCATGAGTATGTCCAGTACTTGCCGCAAATGCTGCTAATATCTGGTCAAATTCATCATTAAAATGTGATGCTTCAATGACCGCACCATCTGAGATAGTACTTTGTCTTGTATAGGTCGCTCCCATTATCTTCTTCCTCCGTTAACGTATTCTAATTCAAATCCTCGTAAGGATAATGATTTTTTTGTACTTTTATCTTCTAATTTAAATGCTACCACAAATCCAGAACCTTCTACTGATACTCTTTCCAATGGAAATCCAGATGAACCATATGCTGAAGTTCCATATGTACCCGTTCCATAAAATGCTGCAACTTGTGCAGAAGAGAATGAATAAGCATCTGGTTGAGGTGTATCTGTATCATCATAATTATATCTTAATTTAAATGTTTGATTTGTTGTATCCATAGCTTCATTAACTTTATAATTTACTAAAGCTCTTTGCATAGTTTTTCGTATTCCGGGGTCACCAAGTGACATATCCGGTGAACGATAAAATCCTGTTATAGTATAAGTAGAACCTGCTCTTGTAAATGAACCGCCAGATTCTTGTTTATATACATAGCCATCATATCCACCATGAATTGTTGTTTCTGTATCACTTATAAAAAATGAATCACAACAACTAGGTTTTACTCCCTTTAAATCTGCATATTCAAATCCTAATGTTCCTGTTTCTGGATTTGCTTTTAATACTGCTATAATTCCATCTGAACTTGCTTCTGCTCCAGATGTTGTTGGATAAAATAATCTATATTGTGATTTATTTCTTATAATTGTTGAAGTAATATTATCTGTTCCAATATCACCAATACGTGCTTGTATTTGTTTAGATACTGTGCCTAATTCTACGTCACCAATTCTTTCTGTACCTGCAATAGTTCTTAAACCATCTGGTGCTAAATAAATTAAATCACCACCAAGCTCTTGAATTGTTTTACCATCTACGCAACCTATTCTACGAGTTACTGGTACAATAGCAAAATCAGAACTTGTAGTACCACTTAATTTATAAATTCTATCTTCGCCAAATATAAATAAATCTTCACGGAAAACTTTAAGTCCAACTATTGTAGTATCAACTAATATTGTTCCACCACCTGTATCAAAATCATCTTCGGTAAAAGGCCCAGAATATTGTAATGTTGAAACAGCATTTGACATTCCTGCATAAAACATATGATTTTTATATGATGCTACAAATTTAGGATTTGTTGGAGCAGTTCCACCACCTGTTGCATTTATTATATCAACATTATATGATGTGTCAATAGAAAAAGCTGCATCTCCTCCTGTTGCTATTAGTATTTTTTCTGTACCATTATAATTATATCGCTCATAATCATAACGATAAGTTGTACTTTTACCTGTTGTAATAGAAGTCCAAGAACCGCTTGTACCTGCACGAGATATTGTACCACCTCTAGCTGCTAAAACAACATCATTAAATATTGCTACCATATCTACAATTTCACTTGATGAAGATACTTGAGGAACAATATTTGAATTATATGCAGTAGTTCCTAATATTTTTTTATAACCACCTTCAATATCTGGTTCAAAATTTGTAAGTTGTAATGCTTCACCCGGTCTCATTGTAAAAACATCTCTATTTAATACAAGACCACCATAGCAACTTACAACAGTAGGTGATATTTGCGAAGTATTAGGCATTAAGCTATATTAACCCTTAAATCTCTTACATATTCTGGTTTTATTACCAAATCATTTTTTATTTTCTTTAATCCGGCTTTATATTCTTGATTTGCAATATTTGCATGTTCTGGGTCAGACCTAAGATTATATGTATAATAACTTGCTCTTGATACAATTAAATCGGCATATCTATCATCTAAATCTGGCTCATCTCCATGAGCAGATAATTCTGTATGTTCTTTCCAATATTCAAAAGTTACTCGATAATCACTTTTATCTGGGATTGGAGTTAAACCTAATTTACCACTTTGTGTTTTATAAACAAATTCTGGCTCTGAATAAACTGAACTTAAATTTGTTAAATCTCTTTCTGAAAATCTATTTACCCAATCATCATATGATACAAAAGGTAGTCTTTTTGGTCTAATATTTCTAGAAATACGAACATAATCTATATCTAAATTAGTTGTAGTAACTGTATTATTTAAAGTTACATAAGTTGTTTGTGCAGTAGCTGTAAAAGTTGTATCTAATACTTTACCTTCTCCAAAATCTTCTACAGTTAAAGTTGTACTTAAATTTTGTGTACCTTCTGCTGCAGTTCCTACTTGTACTTTTAATGCTTGTCCTGCACTATTAGAATCAAATGCTTTTACTTGTATTCTATAATCTGCATCTTTTGTTGTAGAAAAGGATTGATACGCTGCATAATCATTTAATCTTAATCTACCATTACCCCCACTATTATAAGCTGCACTACCACTTCCTGCTATTGTAGTCCAACTACTTATATCAGAAGTAAATTCACCATTAGTAAGTAATTCATTTGGTTTTAAATAAAATGTATCCCAATCTATTTTACGCCATTGTAAATCTCCAGATACTGGAGAATTAGCAGTTGGTAAAGCATATTCTCTTTGTCCAGAATTAGTTACATGATATGTTTCTTTATGAAGACTTGGAAGTTCTTCTATTTCATTATATATATCATGTAATGCACGATTAACAAAATTTTTAATAGCAGTTTGTATTCCACGACTGCTACTAAAATTTGATGAAGTCATTTCAACTTCATTTAGTGCATTTAAAACTCTGTTTGATAATACTAAGTATGTTGCCATTAAACTCCTGTTCCTGTTTTATTTAATCCTATAATTGGAAAACTTTCAAATTCTACACAGTATGAATCTATTACTGTTACGTCTTTATATACTGTAGGTTTTTCATTATATGCTTCATGTAATTCATATCTAGCTACTTGACATTCTTCTTCACTTGGATATATAAATCCATTATATTTAATTGAAGGTGCATTCGGCATAGATACTAACACTAGCAAAAACCATATTTTAATCATTTCATTTACGTGGGGTTATTACACCCCACAATATTTAATTTATTTTAATTTGTTTTGGTTGCTTTTCTTTTGGTAATTCTTGTACCAATGTTATATTAAGCATACCATCTTTTAATTTAGCTTCTTTAACATTCATATATTCAGATAATTTAAATGATTGTTTAAATGTTCTTTCTGCTATACCTTTATAAAGATATTCTTTTTCTGAAGGAGTTATGTTTCCTTCAATTGCTAGAGTATTTTCTTTTTGTGTTACAGAAATATCTTTTTCAGAAAATCCTGCTACAGCAAAAGTTAATTTATACTCATAATCACTCACCTTTTCAATATTATAGGGTGGGTAATTACTTGGGCGAAAGTCAGCTATATCGTTAAATAAACTGTCAAACCCCACTGTCATTGCCCGAAATGGGCTTAAGTCTATCCTTGTCATTTTTGTCCTCCTTAGTAAGCAAGGTTAATATTGTATCTAATTTATCTTCTATTTTAGATACTCGTTCCTCAAGTTCAACATTATTGTCTGAACTCATAGAAACAATCTTTTGACCAGTAGTAACACCTTTTACTGGTTTTCTTAAATCATATACTGCCATAAAGCCTCGTAGTTAAAAAGGGGGATAAAAAATCCCCCCAAGTTTATTAATTATTGAGCTGTGTCGTGTTGAGCATCTGAATTTCTATCAGTCTCATCTACACCACTAATATCACAAAGTATAGCCCAAACACGGATTTTACCCGCAGTTGATGCTGTACCTGCTGCTTCCAGTACATCAAGTGTATCAGCAGTTGCTGCTATATGTCTTGCTGTAGCTGTTAATGTTGAATAACCCGTTGCGTTAGTATCATTATCGCAGTAAATATCAACATCTCCACCTGTAATACCTAAGTCTAAAGTTACAGAACTTGAAAGTGCAGTTAGCACTTCAATTCCTGCTTCCATAACTAAAGTTTCAGCAGGTAAATCAATAGCACGTAATACATCATTTGCTGCTGTACCACTATCTCCATTGATTGCTGAAATGTCAATTGTATTTTCCACTAGATAAGGAACTCTTACCCCGGGGTTTCTTCTAGAAGGGCGGTTAGTTCCACCCGGCCCAGTTACGTCATAAGTTGCCATGTTCTATCCTCCCTTAGTCAATTAACAAGTGTCTTGCTTGAAGTGCATCAGAACGAAGCACTTTTCTACCAAACACATGTAAGCCTCTTACTACATCAGCGAATGAATCAGGGTCTCTAATAACTTCTGTTTTTGCAATTGCATTAGCAGTAGCTGTAGAACTCATATGTCCATATAATACTTTATAGTAATTACTTGTTGTTGATGCGGCAAAGTTATTAGTCATATATAGTTTAAAACCATTTACTTTCCCTTCCAATACGTTACCATTACGTAGTGGCGATTTTCCGTCTCCAGTAACAGAAGCATCCATAAGTTTTGCACTAGCTTGTCCAAGCTGTTCGTAAAACTCTGGAGTTCCTAAGAACCATCTGTTATCTGTTGGAACGTCATTAGCATGCAATCTTTTAGCAGCATTTGCTAAAATATTTGCAGGGTCAGTTTCTGAAGTACCGAAACCTGTATCAGTTCCAGAACCATCAGAACCAACTGTAGTACCTGCACCAGATACCATAGCTGCAATAACGTTTTCATCGTATGAATCTTTTAGAGCATATGCTCCAGAAGAAGTAGCCAAAGCCTCCCAGTTCACATGAGATTGTCTTTCTTCAATATCGTCAACTTTAAAAGCAAACGCATTAGCTTGGTCTACTACTAGTTGTAGTTGGTCATCTGCTAAATTTTGAATAGCAACATGTCCACCTCTAGTATAAGAATTTACACTAATTGTTGGCTCTTTAATTATGTTAACAGTATCTCCGAAATTTTCAATTTCACCTGCATAGTCAGTGTTAGTAATATCTTCCACAACTGATGCAGTTCTAAAGAACTTTTGGACTTTTTGACTGTAAATTACTGGTAACCAATTACCCGATGGTAAGTTAGTATAGCCAGCTCCTTTTGCTATAGCCATTTTGTCCTCCTATAGACTGTTAAGATTAATTACGAATCCTACCTTCTGCTCTAGCTAAATCAATTTCCTTTTCGTTTTTTGCAAACTCATAGGGTTTCATTTTTGCTATCTCTTCAACACTCCAAATCTTTTTCTCTCCTATATTCTTACCTGTATCTTTTTTCGTTGCTGTTATTGCTTTAGCTGCTTCTTTTTTTACATCTTTATTTGATTTTTTATAAGCAGGAAAACCTTTGTCCATTTTATATAAATCAATAGCTCTTGCACATAATGTAGCATTACTAGTATTATCATAAAGCCATGATTGTATAGTCTGGTCTTGATTTTTAGCCCATTCATGAAATTCATCTGTTGCACGAATTTCTTTAAAATCGGGATGTAATTTTAAAAGCTCAAGTTCAGATTCTTTTTTAGAAACTTCAATTTGTGCTTGTTGCAATGTTTGCAATTTATTTTCTACAGATTTAGCTTGTTCCTTAGATTCCGTAATAGCTACGCTTTTCATAATATCGTAGACATCTGGATATTTAAGTTTCCACGTTTCTAATTCTTCCTTTGTTTTAGGAGGAACTATTTCTGTGTTTTCAAGCTGAGATTTAAGTTGAGAAACCTCATTTTTATGTTTAGAAATTGTAGAATCGTAGTGGCGTTTAAGGTCATCATAACGCTTTTTAAACACCTTATCTTCAGCATTAACAGGGCGTTCTTCTACTGGAGTGGCTTCTTCTTCTGAAGAAGTGTCCTTTGAAGTGGTAGCTGTATCGTCTGAATCCTCCTTATCTAACTCATTTTTATATTTGTTATGATAGGGAGTCGGTTCTAATAATTGAGTTACTTCATCCTCTAAAACAGGTTTTGTAACTTCATCATTTTGTTCCAATTTTTTTTCTTCCATTTTATTCTCCTTATGGGTGCTGTTGGAAGAACAGGTGGCCCTTGGTTTGAGGGGCTACACAGTTTGTGTAGGTGGCACTCTGTTCATTGTTGCTGCCTCTGCACCACTTGGTACATCAGTAGCCATCATTCCTTCATCAGATTTATTTTTCATCGCCATTGAAAATTGGTCAATTTTTTGTTTAACCATTTCGGGATTATTTATTGCCTCTTCTGTTGAAATGATTAATCCAGATTCTGTTCCTACACCTGCATCTTGAAATACAGCTTTAGATTCCTCTGGACTAATTCCTAAATTAGCCAAGACTTGTGTCATTGCTTCTGCTTGACCTTTTGTAATATTACTTAAACTTGCTTTTGCATCTGGTGATACTTTATCAATTGCCATTGCAAGTTGACTTGTAGAAGCCATTGCTTCTTGATTTTGTACTGTTGCCATATCTTCGCCAGAATCTGACATTATTGGTTTATCTGTTACTGGAGGTGTTGCAACAGGTTGGTCACCCATTGGGTTACCCATAGGCCCTGCCATAATTCCTCCGCCTGCTCCTATTGCCATGCTAGTTTCTCCTTACGTGTTAAAATTAAACCTATTATATAACAGATTGGTTCAAATATAATTCTATATGTTCTACCTAGTAAAGAAAATTTTGTACCAAACATTATATGCTTAATATCTTTTGTTCTTTGTTTAGCAAAATGAGAACCAATTGCTGTTAATATTTTTGATTTTTTCATTCCTCTTACAAATGGTTTAAATAAGAAATGATAACCAACTTGATGCGTTGGTGTTAAATGTTTCTTTTGGAATAAATACCAAAGTTTCATTGCTTCTTTCCAATCATTAAGATTAGTTTGTCTATACATTTCTGTACAAATTATTTTTTCTTTTTTACTATCAGAACCAGTATTACCTGCATTTTGATTTCCACCACTAGTACCTGCACTTCCACTTCCTGCAGGGCCTAAAGATTGTCCAGTTGTACCACCACCAACTACTTGTCCATTTTCATGAATAGTTAAATTATTTTCTTCTGATTGATAATCATCTTTAGTTTTATAATTTGTAACTTTGTCTTTTTCTGCTTCTGTTATTTGGCCATTTTGAAACATTTCTTCAGCCACATTATGCATAACATTAGCTGAACCTTTATTTTTAAAAGTTCTATCTAAAACAGAATCAACTGCAGTTCCATTAATCATTGCATATATAGAATCAGACATTGAACCTCCGGCTGTTACTGTACCATCTGATTGTACAAATGTACCATTTTGTTGATAATGCCCACCAACATTAGATGCTTTATCTGGTGATTTATAAACTGATGCACCAATATATTGACCTGTTTGTGCTGTAGACATATTATAAGCTGCATTACCTGCATCAGTTCCAATATTAAACATATCTTTTGGTTTAAATTTTGGTTTTATTTTAGATTCTTCTTCTTGTTGTTCTGCTAATAATTTTTCTGACCTTGCTCTTCGTCTTGCTTCAGCTTCTAATCCCGGAGATTTTTTTACCCATTTTCCAAGATATGGGTCAAACATTTCCGTAATTGTAGAAAATCCTTTAAGGATTTCATCTTCATATTGTGTTTTTTGTTTTTGTAAATCTTTTATAAATTGATTACCTTTATATACTTCAATTCCTATGTCAGCACCCGGCCCAAATTTTTTTCCAAATCTATTTATATAATAACCTGTTTTATCAAATTCTGCTAATCTTTTTTCTTCATCTGAAAGTTGGTCATTAATAACTTGTATTGCAAGTTCATTAGCGGCTTTATCATATGGAGCTGATACAGTTCTTTCATCATACAGTGGATATTCTTTAACAGGTTCTACTACTAAACTTTGCCAAGTACTTTCAGCATCTACATCTTTATCTTTAGTAATATCTAATAATTTACCACCACCAAAACCTTCACCTTCACCTCGTTTTTTTAATAATTCTAATTTTGATATAACACCTTCTGTTGGATGTTTTTCTCTATGTTCTCGTATTAATCCTCTTTCAATAGCAGAATCTTTCCACCATTGAAATTTTTTATCATTCATAAGTTGAGCACCAACACCAAAAATACCAAATTTTAATTTAGATTGCATTGGCCCACCAATTCCAGATTCAGTAATATATCCTTTATCTAAACCCCAATCATAAAAAGCTTCATCTGTCCAATTATTCATACCACCCGGTAATGCACTGTAATCATTACCTGTACTATAAAATTTATTAGTACCTACACTTGACATATAGTCTTTATATGGGTCAGTTTGTTGACCGCTACTTGTTCCAGTTCCACTACCAGTTTGATATTGTTGGTTTCCAGTATCAGTTCCTCCGCCAGAGTCTCCACCACCAGAACCTCCACCACCAGAATCTCCACCAGTAGTAGTAGTAGTAGCATCGCCTATCCATGTTGGGTCTTTTCTACATACTCCATCTGGCCCCATAATTTGACCAACAGGACAACCAGAATATTGATTAAAAGTTGAAGGTATTCCTTGGGTAATATTTTTATATGCTTGGCTAGTAGTAGCTAAAGTACCATAATTATATGGGTCAGTATTAACTTCACCAATATCCCATGTCATCGTACTTGCATTCCACGTTAATGCTGAATAAGGGGTTGTAACTCTACCCGGTGTTACCCATTGTGCCATTATTTCTCCAGTTTATTATTTTTTATTTGTTCACGTAAATTAAGTATTTGCTTGAGGGAAGCCAGCCTCCCCTGATTGCGGTACACTTCCAGTTCCGATGTTGCCACCTCCAGACCCAGTTGGGTCTTGTGGATTTGCTCCCGGAGGTACTCCTCCAGATTGACCCATAGGGGGCTGCCCACCATTGCTTGTATTTTCTTGTATTCCATTTACCATCCCCATTATTTGTGCAAATATTGCCGCTTTTTCTGGGTCATTAATAACCTTATCTGGGTCAATATCTAGCGTTTTTGCAATTTCTGATAATATTGTATGCCATTTAACAAATGGTGCAAGAGATGGATTTGATGCTGTTTGCATAAATGTCATTAATCTTTGTGACCTAACTTCTTTTTGCATTAATGCAGAAGTTCCCCTTGCTTTAATTTCAATATCACCAATTATTTTAGGAGAATTTTCATTAAATTGCATATTCCATGAAAATAATGATTCTCCGAGAGGGCGTAATAAATAATCATCAATATTTTTGATAACTGTTTTAATATTTAATGCTGATGCTCCCATTAACATGGACATACCTGCAGCAGTTCTAGTTGTAGATTGAATACCTGTTTGACCATGTGAGTAAGATGGCATTCCTGTTGCTTCGTCAGCTAATTGTCTGAATCTATCAAACATCATCATATTTTCATTAGCAGTACTTGGAAATTTAACTCCATGTATAGATTGACCCGGCATACCACTTTGTCTTCTAAATATTTTACCCGGATATACCGACATATCTTGACCCGGTACTAACATAGTTTCATCTATATCAAATACAAGGTTACCTGCTAATGCTAAATTATCAATAGCCATTCTTGCATGACCATTCATAATTTGTTGTGAATCATCCATATTTTCTGGAATACCTATTCCAAAAAATTGATAAGGATTTAATTCATAAGGACAAACAGAATAAGGTAATCTTTCTGGTGTAAAAGGATTAAGAGCTAATCGTAATACTTGTCCACTTGATGACACCCATGCATTAACTTGCACTTCTGTTACATCATCTTCAACTTCAATTACAGATAATCCTGCTTCTTCAACAAAAGCTTTATCCATAATTCCCCAATATTCATAAACTTCAAATCTATCTTTATCTAAATCAGTTTGATTTTCTCTATCTTGTAAAGATGATTCATATGAACGAGGAGTATAATTTTCACCCATTGCAAAACAAGCACGAATAGCTTCTTCTCTAAATAATGGTCTATTAATTAAATCTCTCATTTGAGAGCGATTAAGAACATGTCGTTGAATAACATATTCTGCATCTTCCATATTAACAGCATGTGGGTCTGGATAAAAATCCCAACATGATACTGCTTCTAATTTAGGAACTAATTTTGTATCTGGTGCGTATTCTCTTTCACCAGTTTGTGGATTATCTACCCATCTATTAATAACTTCATTATAATTAAATGGCCCTTTTAAAATACCTGTTCCAAGTAAAGCCATTTCAAAAAATACATGACGTAAAATTGTAATAGCATGTGTTGAATCTAATTGGTCATGAACATATTTTTCAAGTTCAGCCGCAGCCATTGCCGCAGGTTCTATCTGTGGCATTGTTTTTAAATCGGGAGCAGGGCCTTCTTCAAATCCTGCTTCTCCTAATTCTTCTGCTAATCCACCTAGTATTTCTGCTGTTGCACCTGCAGGTATACTTTTCCCATCACCCGGAAATCCATAAGGACTTGCAGGTTGTGATTGTTCCTGTTGTTGTTTTGGTTTTAAATGTGCATATTCCGCAATACCTTCCGGTACTGGTGTAGGTTCAATTCCTAAAGGAAATTTACCTGTTCCAAATAGTACTTCAATGATTTGACCAAAAGAAGCTAATACTTTTGTTTTTGTAACTTTAACAAAAACTTTAGATTTTTCTTTTTCGGTAAAAGCCATTTCATTTCCATAGATTCCTCTATAATTACGATATGCTTTTAGCCATCTAGTTTCATCAAAGTGACGAGCTTGTTCTGACGTTTCAAATCGTTTCTTTACTAATGCGGCCAGACCACTAATTTCGTTATCTGGTGCATCAACTCCGATTTCAGCCATATTAATTTTTAACTATTGTGTGAGCCTTGTTTAATCTTTGCTTTTGACCATGATTCTAAACTTTCTTTAGGTGCTTTTCCACCTGCTCCAGAAAATTCTCCTTGACTATATTTTTTATGCATATTGCCTTGAATTTTTTCTTTTGAAGGTGCTCCATCAGCAACACTTGAAAATTCACCATGTTTATATTTTTTCATTATCTCTGACATTATTTTCTCCTAATAATCTTTTTCATTTGCTTTCTTCCAAAATGAAGATTGCACATGACTGTTTGGTTTGCTTGGATAATCTTTAGTACTTACTTCTGGGTCAGCTTCTCCACCATACGCAGATAAGTTAAGATTTTTCATTTTATCCTTTTTTTTAGGATAGGGCATACCAAGGTCGCCCTGTTTATATTTTGTCAATACTGGTTGTGGCATTTAGCCCTCCTTTATTTTTTCTTTGAAGTAATCTAATAATTTTGGATTATCTACAAATATTGTTGTTAAACCATTAGCTAAACCATTAACTACTAGTTCTTCTACTTTATCATCTAATTCCATATTCCATTGATATATGATTGCGTGCATACATTCATGAAGTAAAGTATTAGCATGAGAAACTCCTGTTTCTTCGGCTGTATAACCGATAACTCCTTCTTTAGCAAAAAACTGTCCTTGTGCTTCATTTGCACTTGCAACAGTTTGTTTCCATTTTTCTAATTTATAATCTCTATAACCTATTTTAATTTTTTCTGGTATATTCATTAGTATCCAAATACTCTATCTACTGGTTTAAATACTTTTTCTGTAGAATTTTGAAAAAGCTCTTTCATTACACTAGGATGCATTGGTCTGCTCATACAACCATATCGTAAAGCATCATAAGCATGGTCTTCTGCATCTGTATCCACATCTTCTGGATTATTTTTATCTAGTGGTAGTAGGGGCAATGTTCTAATTAAATTTACACAATTAGAAAAAACTTTTAATGTTGGCTCATTATCTTTTTCATGCACTTTTAATCGTTTATGAATTTCTAATTTACCATTTATACGACTTTTCGGTGACCTATCTGAAGGTCTCCACTTACAACCTTCTTGTATCATTGTCTCAGCTATACTAGGGCCAACGTCTCCACGTTTTGCCCATGTTGATGAATCGAGTACACCATATCGCATAAACTCACCTTGTTCAGCTTCTAATACTTTTTTAGCAAATTCGTCTGCTGTAATTTTTTTAGTATATAATTCTCTATAAACCCATAGATTATTATCCCAATCAATAGCAAACCATAAACAACAAGCATTAGAAGAATACCCCCAGTCAGCAGAGCGAAAACGAGACCACCCTCTAGGAATTTCAAAAGGGTCAACAACATGGGTTGTTTTGTTAAATTCTGGGAACGAAGAATTTTCAAATGCACTCCAGTCGCCTTCTAAAAATTGTTTTCTTTGTACTTCTGGTAATGATGCTAACATGATATAATAATCATCTGTTTGCATTAAATAAGGATTATCCTGTAATTTAGCAGGAATAAATCGTCTTGATATTTTCCTTACACCTGTAGGTGTATCAATAGATACATTGAAAGCTTTATTTGGTTCAGATGGGTCAACAAACATTTCCTTGACCCACTGAGAACCTATATTCCCCGGGTTTCCTGTAGCTCTCATAAATACAGGTATTTCCGGGTCTACACTTCTAAGCGATGAACGCAAGAAGTTATATACATCGGGAGTTGGATATTGGGGTAATTCATCTACACCTATCCACGTATACGATTGTCCTTGGTAACGCAAAACATCTGTCATGTTTTCTGCATAACCAAATTCAATCCTTGCACCAGATGGAAAACGCCATTCTTTTTCTTGCTCTCTCCATCTTGCACCTTTAAAAGCTCTTGAGTATAAACGCTGTGAATGCGTTATCATATCTCTTAACTCTGGCATTGAACGCCTAATTAAAAGTGCTCGGTGTTGTGCTTTATGACAATATCGCAAAGGGTCAACAAGCATCGCATATGATTTTCCACCACCTCTTGCTCCACCATAAAAGACTTCTCTTTCGGCTGATGCTAGAAATGATGTTTGAGGCCCATCATTTGGTTTAAAAATGACCTCTTGATTTTTAACTAACTCTTGAACATTATCTGGGGTATTATCTAAAGTACCCTCATCAACTAATGAAGTTTCTGTTCCATCAAGAGCTTGACTTATTTCTTTTAAACTTTTCTTTTTATTTTCAGCAGATAATCTAGCAGCAGTTAATTTTGTTTTTGCTTTTACTATTTTATCTTCTTGTTTTTTTAAAGCTAATCGTGTAGCTCTTTTTGCCTTTTTTAAATCCTCTTGTAAATCTTTTTTTCTTTTTAGTCCTTGAGGTTTCTTTGGCTTTGGAGGAGGTATATCATTCATTAAGTTCTCCTATTTATCGCCTTTATCAAACCGACATGAGATATGTATCTTCCTGTTGTTGCAGTAACCCACTGGGCTACTTCACGATATGAAGAATTTTCTAAGTACTCTTTAGCTTTTTCTAAAGCTGCTAATTCATTTTCAATTGGTTCTAAACTATGATTATCTTCTGCTAGTTTATAACCAAATGGTACTGTATTACCCTTTCTCGTCTTCAGCATTAATGACATTCATCTCCTTTGCGGGCAGTATAAAGATTCCATGTTGAACCTTTGCCTCAATATCTATTTTTTCTCTTTTCGCTATACCTACTCTATCAAGTATTTGTTTAGCTGCTTCCATACGGATATTTGCTTGGGGGATGCTTCCATCAGCATCTAAAGCATTTGCCATGCTTATTGCTGCTTTTGGAGAATGAGCGGCTAGAACATTTTCTGCTTGTTCTATAATTTCATTCTTTAATGCCTTAACTACTTTGGGCCATGTATTAGGATGATACCCTACTATCTCTCCTGCTTTTTGTGGGCTACCTTGGGCTTCACCAAACAGGACACTAAGAAACTTTTCTTGTTGTTCTGTTAACTCTTTTTCTTTTTTCTTTTCTGGTAGTATTGTCATTTTTATACTCGTGCATCCAATCTAATTTTGGCCCATGATAAAAAGCTTTATATTTATTACCTTTCCAATCTGTATCCCAATACCATTGTGATACATACTTTTCCATTAAATATAAAAATCTTTTGCAGACGTTTTTGGTTTAGTTTTGTCTTTACTAAATCCAAATATTTTCTTAAAAGCTGCTATTAATCCATATGGGTCATCATGTGGATAACCTATACAATTAAGCCCATTGTCTTTTTTGCTTGCTTTTTTCCCGTCTTTCTTTTGACCACTCTGGGATGTTTTTATTTTTTTGCTCACGTTCTTTATATCCTCTTTCTGCTGTTGCTAAGATTTGTTCTCTGGCTTTGTCTTCCTTTCCACCCACATCTGATATAATAGATAAGTTAGGAGCAGATATAACTCTTCTAACATTATTATCCCTACACGGAAAGTTTCTTTTACTGATAGGAAGATGTTCTGTAAATTTTTCCCCAGTTTTTGTATTTTCAAATTCATATAAAGGCATTAAGCTATTTCTGTATGCCCTTTAAATTTTTTATCAGTAGATGGTCTTAATTTAGAAGATTCCCATTGGTAAGAACTTCTATCTTTTGATGAACCTAAAGCTCTTCTAATTTCTTTTTCTGTTAATAATCCTAATCTTAATGCTTTTGAGGCACCATGTTTATTAATAATTGAAATAATTTCTGCTTTTGTTACCATACTATATCTAAGATTTAATTTCTTCCTTCTTACACTCACAATTCTTGCATTCACAAGACGTGCAAGAACCGCCATTACTACAATGGCAGCCATGTTCACAGTTTTTACAATTATCCATATTATAATCTTTTAAGTGCCATCCATATCTTTCAGACCAGACAGCTTTTTGTAACATTTATTTCTTTCTGCCTGCAGTTTGTGTGCGTGCATATGACCTGTTTGCCCGTTTCGGCTTCATTGCTAAATTAGAACGGGAATTATTCCTAGGGTTATTATCACGATGGGCAACATCCTTGCCATCACCTACTTTTGCAAGACCTGCTTTTACCATTTTACGTCTTGCTTTATTATTTAAAGCACGATTCTTCTTTCTTTTAAGGGAATCATTGCTATTTTCTTGTTTATAATTCCTAACATAATTAGGAGAACTAGGCATTATCTCATAAATCCACGTTTAGGCAAAGTATATTTACCACGAGCTGTACGTGTTCCTGCTTTTGATTTAGCTTTAGGATTATATTTATCCTTTTTTTCTGTTCCTGCCTTAGTTTTGACTTTTTTTGTTGGTTTTGCGTATGTGTATGCCATAATTTTTCCTTATTTATGCACTACAAGCAATACATTCCTCTTCTTCAGAAGGAATATTTACTTGTTTTAATTTTTGATTTTCTGCCCGTAATGCTATTCTATCATCATAGGCTTTTTCTAACTTATTATACAGGTAGTTTTTATCTTCTTTTAATAATTCTACATCTCTTCTCAAGTCAGAGACTGTTTGTGTTAATTCTGTAATCATTGTTTCTGTTGTCATTTCGTTCTCCCTGTATAAAAAAATTAGATACCTCTGGGAAAACTAGTTATCCCATTGGTGCAGTTGTTAAATTGTGAATGGAACTCGTATTTAGGTATGTCGTGGTGAGTTCCCCTCCCACCAATGAGATTAATATGTTTCTCTTAGACGTATAACCTTGTGTCTGTATGAAGTATGAGTGTGTTACCTTGCCTTAAAAAAAACATATAATTACTATTATACAGTTATTTTCAGTTTTGTCAAGTCTTTTTTTCACTTTTTTTAAATTTTTTTTATTTTATGCATTTTTTACTTGACAAATTCGTAAATAGGTGTATAATAGTATTAAGGGCTTACCCGAGGGTCTTACGTATATAGGTTAGGGTACCCCTTAAGGTATACCTTAAGGTAGCTTTAAAGGTACCCCGAATCATGCCCAAACTAGTTTACAATGGTTTCTAGATATTTTCATATGTTGACGTATATGAATATG
>VTLG01007537.1_pt1 | contig 50943 bp, 67 predicted proteins | sample 4694571 | NCBI WGS metagenome assembly VTLG01 (sample SAMN12604809, study PRJNA352737) | marine metagenome | biome: ENVO:00000447; feature: ENVO:00000209|ENVO:00000569|ENVO:01000036; material: ENVO:00002151; isolation source: viral sequences binned using virsorter ... | reverse complement strand
GAGAATAAATAAAGTTATATGGGAGATTCTTCTTCCTGGAATTGCCATTTTTTTAGCCATAGTCTTTTTCATTGGCTGCTACATTATATTCAATCAACTTTAACCAAAAGGAAAAGTGTATGAGTGAAAAAAGAACCGTTAAGAACTGGCCGACTAATAGTCATATGGACTACTACTCACCAGATATAGGATGGAGTTATCTAGGTTCAGATAATAAACACGACTACTACATCAACCATGTAGAGCGATGGACAAGTATCGTGTATGGGGAAGAGCCGTGGAAATATGTAAGTATGCCATATGACCAGATTGTATCTGGCTCAACTGACTTGGCTGACGAGTATCCATATTCAAAACTTATTAATTTAGTAAACAAAAGCGTGGAGATAGTTGATTATGAGTGATATGTATTGCGTACATTGCGGGGAACCTTGGGAATCCTACTTCGTTTTAACGGAGATGAGAGAGGAACTTGGAGGTTATAAGTCGGCACTTGAGAAGTTTAAAACTTACGGCTGCGGTATGTTTAATGAAAGAGTATGTACACATGCTCCTATATTAGATGAAGCACAGTTAAACGATATAAATGAGGAGGTAATCTACTATGAGTAACACATTAGGAACAGCACTGGTACTCTGCGAGTATTCAGATGTGGTAGGTAGTGAACTGCGTAAAGTAGGATTCAAGACATTCACTAACGATATGTTACCTACTGAAGGTGATAGCAGTTGGCATATTCAGGGAGATTGTTTTGACGCAATGCGAATGGCATTCAAAAATACTGATCTGATCATTATGCATCCACCCTGTACCGCACTAGCAGTCTCAGGGAATGGTACATATGCCAAGGGAAAACCTAAGCACTCGGAACGACTAGCCTCTATCGACTGGACTACTAAGCTCTTTGAAGCTGCAAAAGCTGAAGCAACCTATGTCTGTATGGAAAATCCAGTAGGGATACTTCCATTCAAGCCTACTCAATACATTCAACCGTGGGAGCATGGTCACCCTGAACAGAAAAAGACTGGTCTATGGCTGCATAATCTTCCACCTTTAAAACCAACAGACATAGTACACGACGAGATGATGAAGCTTCCACGTAGTGAGCGTGAGAGAACATGGTACATGTCACCGTCAGTAAATAGAGGTCATGAAAGATCTAGAACTTTAAGGGGTATAGCTAAAGCTATGGCTATACAATTCAGTGAGCACATAGTAAAGGAGAAAAAGTTAAATGATAAGCGCAGGTAAATCAGAAGCGGAAGCTAAACAGTTTGCCAAAGAATACTCTTTAAAGAATCCTGGGGTGTACGTGACATTGTTCGCATGCTTTGGAATATTTTTAAGCACATCTAAGCAATTAAATGTTTATGCACCTAGCGATTCTTTGTTTGATGTTTACTGGCTTAATGGAAAAGAGAAATCTTTTACCACTAAACAGAAAATAGCAGATGAAAGAGCAACACCAACTCTAATTTAAAAAAGGAGAAAAGCAAGTGAGTGAAGGCTACTTAGAAGATGATGCAGCATTACCGTACCTAGTACTTGATTACTGGTGGACGTGGGAGCTTGAAGATCCTACTGATCCAATCTGTTCAGTATGTATACGTGACTTCAAAATCATTCCGCTCAAACTAATAATATATTTTGCAGAGGGTAAGGAGGGGAAAGTAATAGATGTTGAAGGTGAGATGACCGAAGAAGATATCCCAGATGACAAGCTTACTGTCATGCGGGAGAAGGCATACACTGACTACACAGAGGATCTATTCTTGAGTAGGCATGGTGTATAAGTATTTAAAAATTGATTAACAACGAGGAAAAACAAACCTATGAAAGGAATAAAGTTAAGTGCCGCAAGTAAAATGCCATGTAAGTCATGGTCCCTTCAAGCTAGAACCACCTGTCCAGGTAGCGTAGATCCCAACACTAAAGAGTTAGTACCCGCCTGTACAGGGTGCTACGCAGCAGATGGGATGTACAACATGCCGAATGTTAAAGCGGTTAGAGATCACAATAAGCACGACTGGCAGCGTGATGCATGGGTAGATGAGATGGTACAGGAACTAGATAACTCTAGATATTTCAGATGGTTTGATAGTGGTGATGTTTATTCTGTCTCACTTGCAAACAAGATCTATCAGGTCATGCAACGTACACCTTGGTGTAGCCATTGGCTGCCTACTAGATCGTATAAGTTTCCAAAGTTCTCTTCTATTTTCAAGAAGATGAATGCATTACCCAATGTCGTTGTTAGGTTTTCTAGCGACAGTATTACTGGTGGAATCATCAAAGGTAGAAACACCAGCACCATTGTGCAGTATGCAGAGGATGCTACTCCTAAGATGTCAGTATGCGAGGCAAGCGATAGAGGCGGTAAGTGTGGTCCCTGTCGATCATGTTGGGATAAGAATGTGTTAGTCGTTGCTTATCTTGCACATGGTAGAAGTATTAATAAGCAGTACAAACTAATGAAACTAAATAACGTATCTTAAAGGAGGATAAGAGTATGAGTAAAATGACTGTTAGGTTTTACAAGACAGGTGTTTACTTAGGAGATAAAAAGATAGATGAACATGATCTTTGTTCAGCCTGCAACGAGATAACACCTACTGCCTGGCTTGATGACGAGAGGGTATGTTTCGACTGTATCGGAGAATACAGGGCAGAGAAAGCTGATTGGGGTGATGGGCCTGTCGAGCCTGACAGTAAGTATGACGGATACTGGGAGGAGTAGGTCATGAGTATTAGAAAAGGCTACCGTAGCCCTAAGCGTAGAAAGAAACGTCGAGAGTTTAAGCAAATTAAGAAACGTAAGCAAAAGACTTATGAGATTATTAAACGTGATCGCAAGCAGCCTAAAAGCGATGAGTATAAAGACTACTAAAATAATGCGAGGTTACATATGGAAAGCAAAAAGCTTTTTTGGTTTTTAATATTAGTAATAACTGCTGGGGTTTACGCTGTTGTGCAAGTAACAGGTGAGCATAGCCATGAGTTGGCTGATCGGCAGCAATATGTTATTGATGTTTGTGACCAGGTTGTACCTAATTATAAGGCTTGGGACATTGATAGACTTGAGGCTACCTATGGTAAAGCTTGCCCAGGTGCAGTAGAAGAGGTACCCGAACCTTACCCCTTCAGTAAATGTTTTAAGTTAGCCAGTAAACGATATGACATTGAGCCTAGCCTGTTAGCTGCTATTGCCAGTGTTGAAAGTAGCTTTGATCCGTTAGCAGTTTCAGAGGCCAATGCGATAGGTCTTATGCAGATTAAGTGGCCTGTTACTGCACAAGAGTTAGGGATCACTAATAGAGATGAGCTATTTAACCCCTGTTTAAATGTTGAAGTCGGTGCAAAGTATATATCCAAGCTTAGGTTAAGGTTTGGTAGCAAGTTGATTGCCCTTGCAGCCTACTACCAGGGACCAACTAAAACAAAAAACGAATCTTCTATACCTAAATCATCAATCAGGTATATTGAACGTGTACTACGTGAGCAACAGATACTAAACAACTAATGTTTGTTATGTGTTACTCCATTATGTGTGCAATATATCTTCATACTTAATCTTTAATATCATTAAAAAATGAAAGGAGAACAAATGTCAATACGACATACGATTCACAAAGTAGACAAGATCAGCTTTGAATATTTTAATCTTACCCACTCTGTGGGAATGGATATAAAGATAGTCACTGAAAATGACGAAAAGTTTTCGCTTGAAATGTTCGCTGATAGTCCTGAGCAGCTAAGGGCAAAGCTATTAAACCAGTTTGATGAGGTTTTTCCCTCTGGCTTAGATGCTATAGAAGATAATCTTTTACCCTTTCCTGGATTATAAAAGGCTTTAGCAGAAGTCTTTTCCCAAAGGTGTCTCAGTGTTACTCCCCTTAACATTGAGATGCCATCTGCTCTAATCCCTTTAACAATTTTAAAAACGGAGAAATGTAATATGTCTGATAATAATACGAACAGTCCTGATAAATGGAGAAAGCTACTTGAGTTTCCGATTCATTTAAAGAATGTCTTAGAGTTGGCACAGCTTAGGCTGCAAAGAGAACGTGGTTTAGAGAAGGTCACTATGGCAACAACCATGCTGTACCTTTTAAATCTTGGCCTAGAAGTAGCTAATGACAGATGGGAAGCACAAGATGAGTATGACTCATGAGGTATGTCTTCAGTGAAATACCTAACAACGAAGAAGGCAGACAGCTTGTATCCCTGATGCGTAAGTACCTCAATAGAAATGACTACACGCTACGGCAACGAGGTCAGTTCTTACAGGATGGTGAGGACTGGAGGCAGCATACTCATGGTCAGTCTCTAGCTAAAAGCAAGTGCATCAGAGTTTATATAGACAGGATTGAAAAGAGTGAGCCTATACCACAAGCCCCTGTCCAGGTGAGTCCTGAAGAAGAACCAGAGCTTCCTTGGTTTTATCAAGACCTTTTAGAAAAGATGTTACGTATGTTTCATGAGGACAGATCTCAAATTCAGACTATATCTGCGGCATTTAATTTTATGTCTGATCGAATAGATACCCTCGAAGAAAAAGTAGAACATCTTTCAGATAACGTACACTGATTAAAAACGGAGAACCTATGCCTAGTAAAAAATATATAGGGTCAAACTTTTCATCTACAACTGACCTTTTACCTACATTTGAAAGACCTGTTAGAAAATTTATAAAGCATAAAAATTCAAAAGATTTAATGAACTACTACAAGAAAAATCCAACGGATAAAAAGGTGTTTGTATATATAGTTCGAGAAAACTCATTAAAAACTTTTGATGAAGTTACGGAGGTCTATTACTGTGATGATAAAGGTGAACTAAGACCAGTTGGCAAACCTAAGTATACGAAGTATTAATCATGATTAAAAAACCAGATGCAATAATCGTTGATGTTGATGGAACAATAGCGTTACGTCGCAACAGAGGACCGTATGAGTGGCATAAAGTAGGTAACGATGCCCCTAATAAACCTATTGTTCGATTGGTTGGTACGCTGTATAAGATGGGCTACGCCTTGTTGATAGTTACGTGCAGGGATGGTCGCTTTGAATCACTTACAACCCAATGGCTATATGACTATCAAATACCGTTTGACCGTTGCTACTCTAAACCTGTTGACTCTGATGACACTGATGTTGTGGTCAAGGCCAGGATTTACGAAGACATTAAAGAGGAGTTCAATGTGCAGTACGTGTTTGATGACAGACAAGAAGTTGTTGAAATGTGGAGGAATAATGGACTCACTTGCTTACAAGTCGCTGACGGATACTTTAAGTAGTATAAAAAAGATCACTACAGTTCTAAAATTACTTAGTAATACCTTACTAAAAGCATGGTTATTTTTTCTAAAATTATATATAGAAACATTTAACATTCTAGTTGATCTTTTTATCCAGCCCTCAATCGAACCAGCAATGCATTGGAGCCACAACTGTGACGGGCTTCGCCTTAACATTACCCTGGAACACGGTGAAATGTGTAGCCACTGTGGTAAAAGTGAAGACACTCTTTATAACAATGAATAGAAAATGGAGGAACTATGAAACAACCCTGAAAGTTAACGTGATTATAAAGTCTTTATTGACTTAGCCCTTAACTACTGTATTGTGAGTTAAAATATTTTAAAGAAGTTAATCTATAAAAGAATAATTTATTTTTTTCTTCTTTAGACTGAAGAGATTTTACATATTTAAAATACTTAACATAACAATTAAACTAAAACCTAAATAGGAAAACCATAAAAAATGACTATCACTCAATTAAATGCAAGCCGTAACACTAACTACAACCATCTAGCAGAACTCCCTCAATCAGATCTAGATGAGTTACCTTCCTTTAGTACCTATCCTGTTACATATGTTGCCACTACAGATAAAGGGCTGGAACATAGGACCAGTGCTACAAAGCGTGTTGTCTACAACAACCTAAGTGGAGATCTTGTTCACGTAGCCGGCAAAGATTATAACGCTAAGGTGCAGCCCCTTGATGGCATCCAAGCAGTAGAACGATTGTTGCTTGACTCAGGTGTTAATCTTGAAGGTGTCTCAAGAAGTATAGATACCTCGCACAATGGTGGAAGACTCTGTGCTGCGTACACTCTACCAAACTACACCCTGGATTTAGGAAACGGTGACGAGACTCAGTTCCAGTTGTTACATAGAAACAGTTGGGATGGAAGCTGGACCTTTACTGTTGAAGTAGGTGCAATCCGTATAGCCTGTACCAATGGACAGGTAGCCCTTGACAACTTCTGCGTCTACTCAGCTAAGCACACTCCTCGTTTAGATCCTGAACACGCTAAGCGTAAGATTGAGACTGCTTTGAAAACCTTTGAGGCTGAAGGTGAGCGATGGAAAAAGTGGAAAAGCTTGGCCATTACTCACAAAGAAGCACTTGATATGTTTACAAAGGTAGCTGGCTGTAATGAACCTTATGATTCTGTTACTGAAGCTATGGACAACAAAAGAATCTTGGCTAACAAGACGGTTATGTATCTTTGGAACCAGTTTCAGGACGAGATTAAAAATCTTGGAATGAATCAATGGGCAGCATACAACGCTATGACTCATTGGAGTACCCACGCTCCTGCTGGTAAGAAAAGTGCAGCAGCTAACATTGTGTCCACACGAGTGGCACGTAATAAACTTGTTAGGCAAGCGTCGGTACAGATGGACAAGGCCGCGTAACAGGAGATCATCAATGTTAACTGATGATGAGAAAGTGTTTGTCGAGGATATATGGTCAAGGATTTTTGCTTTATCGTTAGGTGTTGGAATGCCTGATGAGAGGGTGATGTTTAGATTCATGGCCTACCTCGACATTCAGCAGTCAGACAGTGATGATATCCCTTTAACTGAGGAAGAGATTTACAACCAACTTCCTTTATTTTTGGAGAGTCTTTGTGAAGTTAATGACTAAAGAAACTTTTAATGATTTTCTGAAACACAACATGACAACCTTATACCAAGAGAAAATACTAGCTACAAAAGTCTATGAAAGTGGTGACGTAGTTGGAGTGTCTTTTGGAAAGGGTTGTACCGTGACAGGCGAAGAACTGTATGAGCAGCATGTCGCCATTAACAATACTTTAAAAACTGGAGAAGCTTAAATGCCCCAAGCAAAACATGAAATACAATTGATCGAAGGAATTCCTGAAGTTCTGGAAGGCCAGTCCTACTATGCCCACGTTGACATACCTGTTCCTGATCTAAACGAAAAACAAAATCCAGGTTCAGGGAAGTACGGATGGGAAATTAATCTTACCGTCTCTGACGAAGTGTATAAGCAGTTTAAAGCTGCTGGCTTTAACGTAGGTCTAAAGGCTGCTGGTGAGAAGTCGTACACTGAAGACTGTGTAATGACGTTTTACCGCTGGCGTGAAAGCACTGACGGTACGCCCAATAAGGCTCCTGTAGTGATAGGTCCAGAAGGTAAGCCGTGGGGAGACATGATCCCTAATGGTTCTACTGTCAAGGTACAGTGGAGTAAGCGAAGGTACGCAGCAGGTCGTTACCTTAGAGGCATCGTTGAAGCCGTCCAGGTAGTAGAGATTGCGGAGGTTTCAGACCATAGCCAAAACGTAAGGATTGTTCTCTAATGGCAATCTATGTTAAAGGTGATGCACGTTACGACATAGCGAAAGCTACTGATCCGAAGCAAGCAAACTTTCTTTTACAGACGTTAAGTGAGGTTCTTCCTCAAAAAGAGAAAGCTATGCAAGCTGTACTGATCTATAGCACGTCACAAGAGGGACTTCAGCAGAAGCTAGAAGCATTGCTGACACCGGAGTCCCTCATTGTCGAGGATGAATCAGAGTCCACAAACGAACAAACTTAAAAACTAAATTTAAAACGAGGACAAACTAATGGGTTTTGTACGAACTCACCTACATTGTCCGTCATGCGATAGCAGTGATGCACTTTCCGAGAACGAAAATGGGAGTGCATACTGTTTTGCTTGCGGAGAATATCTCAGCAGTAAAGACTACCAACTAAAGAAAACAGAGGGAACGACTTTGAGTGTTATTGAAAGCAGGGAACCTGTTTCTATAGTAGAAAGTGAAGCTTTGTTTAGTTATATGCCTATTTTAAATCGTGGACTGGTGTTAGACACTGTAAAAAAATACGGAGTTAAATGTCAGACAGAGTTCGACGGTACTAAAGAAAACATTGTTAAGTATTCTATCCCCTACTATGGCAACAACGAGATAGTTGCTACTAAGACAAGAGTTGTTAGTCCTAAATCTTTCTTTTGGTCAGGCTTAAAAGGTCAGGCAGGATTGTTTGGGCAACAGCTATTCTCAAGTGGTGGTAAATTTATAACCCTTTGCGAAGGTGAGGTAGATGCTATGTCTGCCTACCAAATACTTGGCAGTAAGTGGCCTGTAATATCTATCAGTTCAGGAGCGCAGAGTGCTGACAGGGATGTAAAAGATAATCTAGAGTACCTAGAGTCTTTTGATAATGTTGTTATTTGTTTTGACATGGATGAACCAGGGTTAAAGGCAGCTACACGAGTTGCAAGATTGTTATACCCTGGAAAGGCTAAGATTATGTCTCTGCCTGAAGGCTTCAAAGATGTTAATGAGATGCTTGTTGCTAACCAACAGAAGAATTTTACAGAAGCGTGGTGGGCAGCGAAGACATATACACCTAGTGGCGTGTTGTCTGTTTCTGAGAATAGAGAAGCTTACAAGAACCGTGAAAAGAAACCCTCAATACCTTATCCGTGGGAAGGTTTAACGGCGAAGCTTGAAGGCATCCGACAAGGAGAACTTATTACTTTAGCTGGCGGTACAGGGCTAGGTAAGTCTTCGGTCACTAGAGAGTTAGAACACTGGCTACTAAAATCTACAGATGACAACATAGGTATTGTTGCTTTAGAAGAATCCTTTAACAGGACCGTAGATGGCATTATCTCTATAGAAGCTAACGATAAGCTGCATATTGACAGGATTAGAGAGCAGTACACTGAAGAAGAATTAGATGAGTTCTTCAATATCCTGTATCACGGTGACAATCATAACCGTGTATGGATACATGCCCATTTTGGCACCAATGATATTGAGTCCATCTTTACTAAGTTACGCTTCATGATTGTAGGATGTGAATGTAAATGGGTTGTTGTAGACCACTTGCATATGCTTGTATCTCAAACCGTTGAAGGCGATGAGCGTAGATCTATAGACTCTATTATGCATAGGCTAAGAACCCTAGTAGAGCAGACAGGAGTAGGCTTGATACTGGTTTGTCATCTAAGAAGGATAGACGGTAACAAGGGTCATGAAAATGGAGCTGAAACTTCCCTAAGCCATCTCAGGGGATCACAAAGCATAGCCCAGTTAAGTGATTGCGTAGTAACTTTAGAGCGAAATCAACAGTCTGATGATCCTGTAGAGGCTGCTACAACACGTATCAGGGTACTCAAGAGCAGGTATACAGGTGATGTAGGAGTAGCGACACACCTTGTATATGATCATGCTACAGGAAGACTCAACGAGCTTGATTTGGGTGACCTGGAAGATAAACCTTTAGAAGATGAAGACGCATCTATGGTGTTTGATTAAAATGAAACGACTTGTCTTTGATGTAGAAACTGATGGGCTTAGCTATACAAAAATATGGTGTATTGTTGCTCAGGACATAGAGACTAAAGTTATTTATACCTATGGACCTGATCAATTAGAAGAAGGGTATCGGCTGCTAAGCTCTGCCGACTCTTTAGTAGGACACAACATCATAGGCTTTGACATACCTGCTATCAGGAAGGTACTACACAAACCTGAATTTGCTAAGTCTGTTGAAGTGTTAGACACGCTGGTTCTTTCAAGGCTGTTTAATCCTGTACGGGCTTCAGGACACAGGCTTGCTAACTGGGGAGATGTGCTTGGATTTCCTAAGATAGAGTTCCAAGACTTTTATAATTACTCTGGTGAGATGCTTGACTACTGTGTCAGGGATGTTGAATTAAACACTGCTGTTTTTCATGAGCTAAGGAAAGAAGCAAGAGGTTTTTCTAAAGATGCTATAAGGCTTGAACATGAAGTAGCCAGGCTTGTTAAGAAACAAGAAGACAAAGGCTTCTACTTCAACATTAGAGATGCTGACATTCTTTTTTCAGAAATAAAAGAAAAAATGGTTGATGCTGAAAATCAAGTTAAGAAAGTTTTTCTTCCTAAAATAATAGAAAAGAAACTATACCCTCGCTACAACAAGTCAGGTGATATAGCTAAGACTGCTGAAGATGAAGATGGTAAAGGTGTCAGGTTAACAGATGAAGAATACAAACTCTTCTTTGAAAAAGAACACTCAGTACCACTTCACATTGTTAGAAAAACTTCTATAGAGTTACTTATATCTTCTCGTAAACAAATAGGAGAGTACCTTCAATCGTTTGGGTGGAAACCTAAAGAGTATACGCCTAACGGAAGACCAGTTGTTAATGAAAAAACCTTAGCAGCTATAACAGATATACCTGAAGCTAAAGTAATCAATGACTATTTTCTTCTTGAAAAGAGAAAAGGTCAGTTGTCCCAGTGGCTAGAGGCTGTTGAAGAGCGTGACGATTCTAGAATTCACGGTTATATAAACTCTAATGGAGCGCGTACAGGGCGTATGACTCACTCTCACCCTAACCAAGCTCAGCTTCCTTCAACAAGGAAACGCTACGGTAAAGAGTTTAGGGCACTCTGGTGTGTACCCCCTGGTTACAGGCTAGTAGGAGTGGATGCTTCAGGCTTAGAACTACGCATGTTAGCGCATTATATGGGAGATAAAGGTTATATAAATGAAATCATCTCTGGAGACATACACACAACAAATCAAAAGCTTGCAGGACTTCAATCACGAGATCAGGCAAAGACTTTCATCTATGCACTCCTATACGCAGCAGGAGATGAACGACTTGGGTCAGTGGTTGGAGGAAGCAAAAAAACAGGCTCAATCTTACGAAAATCATTTCTTGATAATTTGCCATCATTTAGAACTCTTAAAAACGACGTATCAAGAGCAGTCGCTAAAAATCAATGCCTCAAAGGATTAGATGGTAGGAAGCTACAGATTGTTAGCGAACATTCTGCACTTAACACATTGCTCCAAGGTGCAGGGGCTATCGTAATGAAGCAAGCATTAGTCATACTCGATGAGAAGCTAAAAGATTTAGATGCAACAGTAGTAGGTAATGTACATGATGAGTGGCAGATTGAAGCACACTCTTCTTGCGCTGAAGAAGCGGGGCAGCTTGGAGTCCAGTCTATTATTGAAGCTGGAAAGTATTTTAAAATGAGATGCCCCTTAGATGGTGAATATAAAATAGGGAGAAACTGGAGTGAAACTCATTAAAATAAGTGAAACACCCTCTCCATTGTTTGATAACAGGGGTGACAGCAGTTATGTAGGAGATCGTACAGAGTACGAAGCTATACTGTGGTTACTTAAAAACAATTTTAAAGTATTTAAAAACTGTGAATGCACTGGACCTGCTGATCTTTCAGTTGTTTCTCAAAATGGAACAACACTTTTAGTTGATGTTAAAACTAATTACAGACCTTCAGGCAGAACAGACATACAAAAAAAGCTAGGAGTAGTTTATCTAGTAAGAAAAAAATACGGTGAATTTCACTTTGTAAAACATAGAGAAATAAAAAATGCATAAAATAGTCGAAGATATTTATAGTAAATTAGATCATCTTAACGATGGTTCTCTTGATATATCTGAAGAAGACTTGGATACGTTAGGAGATAATATAAAGAAAGCTATTAAATCCTGGGCTAACCCTGAAAAAAGAGAAGGCTTTTACTTGAGGATGTCTAATGTTGGAAGACCAGCTAGACGGCTCTGGTATGATAAAAGAACAGAGTCCGGTGGAGAAAGAATATCCCCTGAAGTCTTTATTAAGTTTTTGTATGGTCACATTTTAGAAGAAGTAATCTTAACTTTAGTACGCATGGCAGGGCATGAGGTTACTGACGAGCAAAAAGAAGTAGAGTTAGAAGGGTTAAAAGGCCATATAGATTGTAAGATTAATGGAAGAGTTGTTGATATAAAGACTGCCTCTGGTTTTTCTTTTAAAAAGTTTTCTGAAGGTACACTACACCAAGACGATCCCTTTGGTTACATGATGCAGTTGTCTTCTTATGAGGAAGCAGAAGGGACGAGCAATGGCGGCTTCCTTGCCCTGAATAAAGAGACAGGGGCGTTAGCTATGTACAACCCTGGACCACTTGTAAAACCTAACGCTACTGTTACTATTCAAAATCTAAAAGAAAAACTAGAAAATGATACACCCCCTGAACGATGTTATGATCCTGTTGCTGAAGGTAAGAAGGGTAATCTAAGACTTTCTTCAGGGTGTGCTTACTGCCCACATAAAAAAGAATGCTGGTCTGATTCTAATAATGGTACAGGGTTAAAAGCTTTTAAATATTCTAACGGTTTAAAATATTTTACAAGGGTAATAAGTCAGCCCAGAGTAGAAGAGGTCTTTTTACATTGAACGGAAAAGTATCTAAAAAGGTTAGCAGGAAAGCTAAAGAGTTTGCTTTGTCTTTTTTAAAAGAAAGACTTACTGATGAAGAAGCTAACAAGTTAACATATAAACATATTGAAAAGACAGAGTATGCAGGACTAAGAGGTGGAGCCTGTTGCATTGTTATGTGTTTTAAAGGGTGTAAGAACGTCCTTAAAAGAATAATGAAATACAAGGATATAGATCTTATTACCGTTAAAGATGTTAAAGTATACTGTGACAGAGTAGGTAGAAATTAATTGCGTAAGCAGTATCGACGAAATAAAAGACCTAAAGAGTTACAAAAACAAAAGGGCGGGTACGACTCAGCGTTTGAAAAAACACTGCACGAAACAATCCTTAAAGACTGGGAACACCACGAAGGGACTTTAGATTACGTTATTGAGCATAAGTATCATCCAGACTTTGTTAAAAGAATAGGCACCAAGAAGATCCTCCTGGAAGCTAAAGGAAGATTTTGGGACCATGCAGAGTACAGTAAATATATCTGGATAAAGAAGACACTTCCTTCTAATACTGAACTTGTTTTTTTGTTTGCAAACTCTACGCTACCAATGCCACAAACTAAAAAAAGAAAAGACGGCACTAAGCGTAGTCATGGTGAATGGGCAACGGCTAATGACTTTAGATGGTTTACGCCAGAAACACTGCCTGATGAATGGAGAAGTAACTCTTTTGAAGAAGGAGAAGAAAACCTGTGAGCCTACATAAAACTATAAACGACGCAACCCCTGAAGAATGGAATGAAATTGTGATTGTTAAAGAAGCTAAAGAGTTTAATGAAGTTGTTGAAAGAACTGACGCTGAGATACAGCACCCACCCCACTACAACCAGGGCAGCATTGAATGTATTGAAGGGATAGAAGCTATGTTAAGCCCAGAAGAATACATAGGTTACCTACGTGGAAACTCTTTGAAATACCGTTGGCGTTACCCGTTTAAAAATGGAATACAGGATCTATATAAAGCAGAATTCTACGAAAAGAAACTTCTAGAAAAACTTCTAGGACAGGAAAGCGACGAGTAATCTAAGCAAAGCAGACGCTGTTATGGAAGCAAAGTTAGCTAGTTTTAAAGTTGTTATTAATGAAAAGAATATATTCATTACAGAAACCACACTGCTACCTGAAAAAGATGTAAAAGAAGTATTTAAAGATATTGAGTCTCAACAGTATGTAAAAACTATACTAAGAGAAAGCAAGGTAGCGTTTTCAAAACTTCACACTAAATTACAAAAAGAGTTATCATCATTATCATGATTATAGAAGATGAAATTTTAGACAAAGTAAACCATGAACACCCTTTGGTATCCATAGTACATGCCAACACTGATGTTATCAGGTATTTATCTGACCTTGCTGTTACAGAGCATAAAAGCTTGATCCCGTTTATAACGGAACGGATAGAACTCCACTCTGATTACATTCTAGAAACGTCTAAACAGCTAACTGCATACTCAAGGATCAGTATAAAAAGCGTCAAATAAAAAGACTTATAAGTAAGTCATCCATAGATTTACATTCCAAGCTAAATGGGTAGCTCTATGTTTATCTATTTCATTCTGAGTGTAATGAACAAGTAGTTCTTCATTTCTATTACACTCTAAAATTTTTCGTTGTTCTGTATAAAATTTATTCTTTGTTTGGGGTAAGGGTTTGTTGGTTCTTTCCACTTAGTTTTACTTTTCCTCCGTAGATTACCACTTAGTTTTGTGTGACCAGTAACGTGCTGAAAGTTTTGAAGGGCTTGAGTCCTGCGCGTTGTGACGTGCATAATACGATTTTTTTCTTGCCTTGTCTTTAGCCGTCTTAGGGTTTTTACCTGCACCCCTTACACCCTGTTGACCGAAACGAACTATCTTCATCTGGTCACCTTGTTTAGCAAGAACCATATGAGATTTAGTTTTATGACCTGGAGTACGTTTAGGTTTGTTTACACCAGACAAGTTATATTTTTTTAACATGTTCCTTTTTCTTTCTTCGGTTGTCATTACCATTATCGTTTCCTATAAGAGCTAGTTTTTTTAGCTATCCGCTTAGGTTGTTTAGAATGCTGTTTACCTTTTGCAGTATCTTCTCGTTTCTTTTTAGTAGTAGCTGCGTACTCTTTATTACTAAGTGCTTTAATAGCCTTCTCTGGTAAGTATCTTTCTCCAGTTTTACCACTAGGTTTACCAGACTTAGTGCGCCATTTCTGTTTGCTCCACTTCTTTAAAGACTTCTGAGGTTTTTTAAGTGTCATTTTTTATATCCTCCTCCTGCTGCTTTATATTGTTTAGCAAGCATCTGAGCCTTTCTTGCACTCCACTGACCAGGCTTACCGCCCTTAGAACCTGCTTTAATCCTATTAAATAATCTTTTACGCATGGCAGGTTTAGTATAATTACCAGATTCATTTACTCTACTTTTTTTCTTTTTCTTAGGGGGCATATGGTTTACCTTTTGTTAATCTAAAGTCAATCTAAAAGCTCGACATCTTCTTCAACATAAACAGGTTTACAGTAAGCAGTCACATTTACCTGACTACGATCTAAATTGCTATATCTATCTTTAGAACTTACTTGACCGTGTTCAATTGCCTTAGCATAAGAGTTACATTTATATATTGAAGCCCAGTAAGACACATCTGGTTGCTCAACATTGTTAATAACAACAATCAATGCAAAGGCCAAAACCATTTAACTCTTACCATTTTTATTCGTTATAGCTTGTGACCCGAAAAAGACTGAGATTATTCCTGCAACTGCTATGTAATATACAGATGCGATAGATCCCAATATGTCAGCAGCTTGTTCCAGTTTAAAAAGTGAACTGATTACAATAAGGCTAGGGTACAAAAGCATTCCCCATAGGGCGAACCAACACATATGCTTTTGTGCATCAGCCTTTTCATTTGCAATCTCTAAAGCCTGTAACTTTTCAGAAGTTTCTAGCTCTTCGTCAGTAACAATACCGTCACCGTCTGTATCATATTTAGAATATTTAGAATCTGGTTCTAGTTTTTTAGGAGGGTTCATATTTAAAATGCTCTATATGAAAGTATAACTAAAATAAATAAAGAGGCGGCTAGTGTTATGTAGCCTAGTACCTGTAGTATCTGTTTTAATTCTTTATCCCGTTGACGTCGCTTCTCTTTTAACGACTTCATACGTTTTTCATGCTCTAACCTGGATTCTTCTACACGATTCATAATCTCTTTGTAGTCACCAGCTAGTCCCTGCATTAACATAATGTCTTTTAACTGTTGATTAAAAGTAGTTAATTGCCTCTTAGCTACCTGAAGCTGTAAAGAATCCTGAACACTCATTCTTCCAACATGCTTTGCTTCAGTTTCTAAAACTGCATCATTAGCCTTAGCAAAATTTCCTATAATGTTTGCAAAGGAAGAAGCGTTATCTTTGGTTTCTTTAGCGAGAGAGATAGCGTCATTTAGCCCCTTCACTAAGGCTATGCACGTAGCGATTTCTGCTAAAGGCATGAGGTAAGTTACTTCTTACGAAGGTTTATAAGACGATCAACACCTTTAATACCAAAAGAAGCTGAAATACAGATAAATAATAAAGCCTGATACCAGTCAGGTAACTCCGATAACGCTTGAAAAGCCTGTTTAGTCCTATCTATTATAGTAGGGTCATCCATTACAATACTCCACCCAACCATAAAAATGGGTACGCTTAATACCAAAGTCCAAAATTCGTCTTTCCAGGATGATGCACTGGCTTGAGCCATATGTGCTTCCCAGTTAGCATCATTCTGAATAACAGACATCTTGGCTTCATGCTTAGCCTGACTAACTGCTGCTTTATTTTTAAGAAATGTAGTGGCTATGTTGCTTACAGGACCAACAAGACCAGTTAAAAAGTTCAACATTGTTTAATAGCTCCAGATCCAAGGTCTAGGTCTGTTACCTCCATCCTCTGTTAAAGGTAAGTCATCAAGGTGTATAAATCTTAAAGCTACACTTCCTTTTTGACTGATTCCTACACCTGCCATACCTCTTCTTATACCTGCTTCTACGAGCTTTAAAGCGTTGCTACCATATACCCTTATGTCAATAGCTCTTCCCTCTGTATGCGCTCCTGGTGAAGCCTTAGAAGCTTCTACAGGGTGCTTTGGACACCTGTATGCACTACTTATCTTAAAAGGAAAGTTAAGCTCTTCTCGTAGTGCATCAATCTTATGCATAAACCCCTCATCCATGCCATTTGCACCACAGTGACTGCAAGTAAGTTCAGAAGTTTTAAAGTATTTATACACCAGCTAACCTTCCCCTTGACAGGGCTTTAAGGACTTTGCCTCCTTCCATAAAAGAAACACTGTCTATGTTTATTTCTTGATCTCTAAGCTTCTTTTTACCTTTTATACTTTCAGGACTCAGATCAACTTTAAAATCATCAGCGTCTGCATATATTAAATTTTTGTCTTTTTTAACAAGCACTAAAGGGCCAACCTGTATAACTTCTGAGGCAGATTTTAAGGGCTTCATAGTTGCTTTGTCATAAAAATAAGAATGCCTATAAGGATTCATACCTACTTGAACCCATTCATCACTATCGAGTAGCTCTAAAGCTTTTGTGTAAGTTTCTGTAGGATTATGATTAACCCAATCTCCCTCCATACGAGCAATAGTTCCTTTGGCTTGCCCCATTGCAATATCTAAAGCATCTTTTGGATTAGTAGTAAATTCTACATTCTTTAATATAGCAGATTGTCCATAAGCAAAAGCCTTTCCGCTTTTTCCAGGCTCATGTAAAGTTACAGCCCAGACACCTCTTTGATCATATGCTGGTATATCTAGCCTAGAAGAAACTCTAAGACCTTCATCTACAGAAACATCAGCACCTATAATGCCTCTACCACCTGTTAAAGTTTTCTTACCTACAGCCCCTTTAACTTCTACTAATGTTGGGAACTCAGGTGCATTTTCTTTTGTGTAAATGACGGGAGGAAATACCTCATCAACTAACTTATTATGTTCTTCTATAAATTTTTTACCTGCTAATACTTTCTGTAAGGATTGAATAACTTCTGGATTTTGTTTTTGCCTTTTACTTTCTGGAAGTTTATTGGCTTCTTGCCAAGCAGCTATATCTTTTTCTGTCATACTGCCTGCGATTTCTGCATCTTTGCCTACAACCCCTTGACGCACTTCAACATCATCTACAGTTTTACCTATTAAACTTTCAACTACATCATCTACACTTCCATCAGGTGTAGCATCAGCCAACTCTTTAGCCGCTACAGTTTCAAATGTTTCTGTAGCATCATCTCCTGATGATTTTGTAAAAGAACTAACTATCTTAGATATACCCTTACCTAAAGATCCACCTAGTCCAAATCCCATTCTTTCTAAAGGATCTACATAAGCAACATTTCCACCGCCTACAAGCCCTAGTCTTTTAAGAGGATCTTCTTCATCTATAAAAGGTATACCAGCTTGGACATCATAAGGAAGCCCTGTCATCTTATCTATACGCTCATCAGGCTCTATAGGTGCGTTAGGTACAAATACTTCACCACCTTTAGCATAGCCAACATCTGCACTTCTTTTTATGTTTATATTAGGTTCATCTTCTATCATACCGTCAAAGATTTTAACGGCTTGAGAAGCTAAAGGTATCTCGTCAAGCACTTCTTTTAAAGCACCTTCATAGTCACCTACTTCAATATCTTTAGGCGCATCACTAAGAAGAGCTGTTAAGAGGTCTTGCAGCCAGCCATATCCAGGAGCTATCCCTCCGGCAAGCCCTGAAGGATTTTGATCTTTAAGATTGTATTTGTAAGTATCAAAAATCTTATCAATAAAAACATTACTTGCTTGGCCTGCAATCCTTAAACCATCAAACATTAAATTAATTAAGTCATCGTTTTCAGCAGATTCAGGACGCTCACCAGGACTAACTACAGATTTAAGTTCTTTTATCCCCATGTAAAGAGGAACAGCGGCCATCATTCTTACAGCTAACTTACCATCACCATCTTCAATTTTAGAAACAATAGAATTTAACTGAGCAGACTTAGCCATTGCCCAAGACATAAACTGCCCCATAGCCCTCATGTAAGGATTTTTACTTTGAGAAAACACTAACCTGTTTCCTACCAAAGGAATAATGGCATCTCTGTCTGCTGCTTTTCTTCCTGCTATGTCTAAAAATATTTGAGCTTTTTCATCTTTAAAAGCATCAACAGCATTGTTGTGCTTTAAAATTTCTTTTAGGTCTGAGCCATCAGCAGCATTTAATCCAAAATCCTCAAGCTCTTTTAACTCGCTTCTTTTTAAATTAGTACGATCACCTTTTGATTTTTTAGCTAACTTATATGCTCTACTTACACCTACGTCATATGCAAAGTCTCTAGCTGCACTTGTTATTTTTTTCAAACCTATAGTTGCAAACCAAAGTTCTTGGACATTAGCAAGGTTTCTTCCATAACGTCCTGAAGACTGAGAAGAAAAAAGTTGAGTAAGTTCTCTTTCAAAAGAGTTATCGTATTTAAAAGTGCCTAACGTAGAAAATCTTTCATCACCTTTCCAGGTATTTTTAGCTAGTTGTTTAGCGGCTGCACCAAACCCACTATTAATAAAAGGCTGTAACAAGTCTGGAAGGTTTGCAATAGTAACAGTAGTTAGATATGACATGTTACCAGCGGCCTGTAATGTTCTTACAAGATGCTCAGCAAAGGAACCTTGTTGTTTTCCATAGACTCCCCAGTAAGCCTCGATACCATTTGTAACTGTAGTTATATACTTTTCTTCTAAATTATTTAGATTGGTAAGCTGACTTTCACTAAGTCCCCGCTGCACTCTTTTTTGTTTAAACGACCCTGCAATACCATCTAACAATTCCTCTATTAATTCTCCAGTAGGACCAAAGGTTCTAGCAAACTCAACAACCTTTATAGTGTTTGTCCCATAAGTTGCTAAAGCTTCTTGAGCGTTTAAGTCAATCCAACCTTTAGAAGCTAAAAACTTTCTAGCTTCAAAATCTGTTAATTGTCTTTGGTTTTCAAAGTAATCAGCTATCCCCCTAAATGTTCTTTTTTTGTCGGCCCCTATTGAAAATACAGCATCTGTCTCTCTGTATGTAAAAGGAGTTTTTCCAGAAACTTTATTTGCAAAGTCAACAGCCTCTAACCTTTTACCTCCATTAGCTGCTTGCATCTCAACAGCTTCTGTTAAATCACGAAGGAAACTATTATAGTTATCTTGTATTTTAACAGTGTTAAATATTTGAGTTAGTCCATAGTCTTCTAACTCTTTAAAAGGTATGCCTACTTCGTCAACACTATTCTTCATACCATTTTGAATATTTTGAAATTCAGGTAGGGCTTGTTTTGCTTTTTCTATTTGGTCAGCAGTAACATTTTTTAAATCCCCTGCTAACCCTTTATAACCAGCTTTAAGACTAGCAGGATCTATAAAGCCGTTCATTAACTCGCCAACTATAGTAGCAATATTATTTTGTTCTTCACTAATTAAACTAGCGTCAGAAAGAAAAAGTTTTTTAGCTGCATCTCCTACACCCGCAAAATAACCTTGAGAAGGAGAAATTTCCATGCCTTCAATAGTGTATAAAGATTTTAAATACTCTGACTGTGCTCTGATAGATCTTGCTTCTACAGAGTCAGCTGCACTTCCAAATCTGCTAAATAATCTATTGCCTACTACCTTAGCAATACCACCAAGAGAGTCCATTTTTGATGCAACAGTTGTAGCTGTAAAAGATTTTAAGCTGTTAGTTTGATGGGCAACTCCCTCTAAAGCAGAATCATTTATAATCTGAAGTCCGGTTTCTTTTTCAATAGAAGATAACTTTTTTGATCTTTGTATACGTCTTTGCCAAACACCTAAGCCAGCACCTATCATGAAACCATACAAAAGATTCTCATGTGTACCATCTTCATCAAACATATTACCAATAACACCACCACCTATTGCACCAAAGATAGGCCTGGTAACTTGTCCCACAACAGTACGATAGATGTTATCGGTTAAGCCGCCTGTTTCAGCTAACTTTTCTATTACCTGCATATTAACAGAGCTAACATCTTCTATGTTTGCTGACAGACGTTTAACCATGTCCTGCTTTAAAAGCTTTTCAGCTTCTACAGCTTTAGCTAATATAGCTTTTACTTTTTTCTTTTCTGCACCTTTTAAAGTTTTTAACTCTTTTTTATACCCTCTAATTCTGTTTTGTACTTTTGTGTGAATACTAATAGCAGCAGATAATTCTCTTGCGTCTAGCCCCAGTTTGTTAATAGTAGATTCACCTAAATCACCCACAACAGTGTTAAAGGCTGTCCCAAGACTACCCGCTTCTGTGCTACTTAAATTTTGATAAGTTGCTCTAGCAGCAAACGTAGCCATTGGACTACCTGCCGCACCTTCAACATAACCTGCGTCTTGGCGAACTTTTGGAGGCGTTACTTTTTCTGCTGCTTCTTCAGCACTTTTTGCAGCAAAGGCTGCTATAGGGCTGCCTGAAGTATCTGTAGGCGTAACTTTAACTTCTGGTACAGTAGGTGCTGTTTTTTCTGAGTCTTTTAAATCCTCAATAAGCTCTTCTGCTTCTTTTGTTCGCTTAGCACGTCCTTTAGCTAGTCTAGAGGCAACAGCAGTGCCAGCAAACCCAAGGACTGCGCCGCCAGTAAAACCCAATGCAGCTTCTATACCTACTTGTCTTAAATCTACATCACCTTCAATAACTTTCTGTCTGGCAGCACTTTCAGCACCTACAACACCTCCGGTAAGGGTAGATACGGCAGCTACTGAACCAACTGTTCCTGCTGCTTTCGCTCCTAATGTGGCAACTCTAGCCCAAGGGAAAAGAGCATAAGTAGGATCAAATATATTTTGAGATATTCTTCCACCTGAAATAGCCATATCTTCTTGACTTTTATGTAGACCAGCAAATTCAGGAAACTTTTCTTCTATTTCTTTTTGTCTTAAAAGTTCTGCTTGGAGTAAATTAACCTCGGTATCACCATCATTTAAAAACGCATCTATAGCAGACGAGGCATATTTGTATAGGTTGTAGCCAAGAGTGGTTTCCTGCTCCATACCATAAGATATTTTTCTAGAAGTAGGAATGCTAGAAAGATCAACTTCAGATGCAGTCTTTTTTTGACTAGCTAAATAAGCGTCAAAATCTGCATAATTATTTCCTAAAGAAATATCAGGATCAGGCTCAGGCTCAGGCTCAGGATCAGGCTCAGGATCAGGCTCAGGATCAGGCTCAGGATCAGGCTCAGGCTCAGGCTCAGGATCAGAGACAGGCTCTGCATTGTTTTTTTGACTATCTAAATAAGCGTCAAACTCAGAAAACTCTTCTGTAAAGTCATAAAGAGTATCTTCATCTTCTTTAAAAGGATCTAAAACGGAAACCATTTATAAGTCTACCTTAGTTAGCAAAAAAACCTCTTTCTTTTTCTTTTTTAACTACATCAAAACTATCTAAGTAGTTTGAAAAAGTTGCATACTCTTCTGCCACTTTAATGTCCTTCTATAAACCCATTTTAGTTAAATAGTCTTGCGTTTCTTGACGCAATTCAGATCTATCTCCTGTAAAAGAATTAGCTCTTACAGGACCAGCATTATAAGCAATGACAGCTTTAATAATATTATTATCATAATGTTCAAGCAAATTATTAAAATATAATGCCCCTAAACGCACATTAACTTCTGGATTTCGTAATAAATCAACAACTTGTTGCCAAGCTGGACCTTCTTCTGTAGTCATTTTGTCTTGAGAAGCAGCTCCTTTTGCTGTTATTGCTATTGCTTCTTGAGCAAGCTTTTCATCGTAAGGAACACCAAGACTATCAGCTACTTTAAATATATTAGGAGTATTGTAACCAGGTTGTATTGCTGTACTTACTCTAACTTGTGTAATGCCATGAGCATCATGGTCACTTGTTAAATTACTTCTATCAGCAACACTTAAAGATGCTGCAGACTCTACAGCAGGAAGTGTCATACCATCTGGATTATCTGTAAATAACTTTACTGTTATAGAATTTAATGGTTGATTTTCAAAAGCAGTCTTAAAAACACTATCTATTGATATTTTTTCATTAGGATCGCTTAAAAGACTATCTCGTGCAGCCTGTATTTCTTCTTCTGTATATCCCCTTTCTTTTAGATTATCAGTAGACCATCCTGCCCCTATAAGGTTGTTTAGTCTATATGACGCAATATCGTCTACTGTCTCACCTATAACTTTTCCAAAAGGTTGAAGAAGTCCAGGAGAATAAAGCTTTTTGTAAGCAGCTTGTTTAGTACTTAACATACTATTAGGGTCTGGTTCTTTATCTAGCTTATCAGAACCATCATTACCAGCACCCTCATTATCAGGATCAGGACCATCATCTACCTTGCTAAAACGTAGCTCAGCGGCTTCCAAAGCCGAATCATATATAACATTTAAAGAGTCAAGCTGATTCTGCGAAAGAGGAATGCTACTTTCTAGAAAAGACCTTAAAAGTCTTTCTCTATGATTGTTTATAAAATCTCTAACCTTTTCTTCAGTTACTCCTTCTTGTTTATATAGGTCATCTAGTGAAGAATGTAAAAATATTCCTGCTTTTTCAACTCTTACCTCATAAGAATCTGGAGGTTTTACACCTTTTTCTTCAGGATCACCTGTATAAATAACAGTACCGACTTTTTTCTTAACAGTGTTATCAGTAGGTCCAACAGTAGATCCAGCGGTAAGCGGTACATGCTTTCTAGTATGATCTTCATTAGTTACTGTTGATAACAGGTTTAACATTAGTTCCACGTCTTTAGCTGTATCTGCGTGTGAATGCATGGCTAGTCTTTTAGCACCTTCTGCTTTTTCGTCAAAAAGACGCGGTTGCCAATAGATGAGATCAAGCTCAATACCTTCTTCAAAGCCTACTGCTTGTACATCAGTTTTTAATTTTTCTAAAAGAAAAAGTCCTAAAAGATTTTCTTGTTGTTTTTCGTTAAGATTTCCTAAAGTAATTACAGCATTTCCCGAATAATGTTCATTCGTAAACATACTAGCAATAACATCTCTATATTGAGTTAAGATATGAGGTAAAATATTATTGTGTATAGTATTTGTTATCTCATCCTCGCTTAGACCCTTAATTTGTTCCTTTAGCTTTTCAATATTTTCGTTGTAAACAGTACCCGAATTAGCTGCTGAGCTTATTAATAGATTTGTAAGATCTGAATTTTTTATATCATCTAGAAAAGTAGATATAAGACTAGGGACAAGCTCACTTTTAAAAGGAACGCCATCTTGTGCAAGTCTCAAGCGAGCATATTCACGTTGTTTCAGCCCACAGACCTGAGCCAGCTTATTAGCTGGGTTAGCTTCTCTTGCGCTGTCACATAAATCAAACATTGCTATATTTTCTTTAGCAATATTACTAATATCTGACAAAACATTTTCATTTTTTATTTTGTTATATAAAGTAGTGCTTAAATTATCTATAGAGTATTTAATTTCTAAATATTCCTGATAATTTTTTGCCCCTATTCCTTCAACTGAATCATCAGCATCAGCTATCTTTTTACCATCAAGAGTCATAGTTCTTTCATCTGCAAAAGCACCCCTACTCTCACTAGTAGCTGTTAAAAAGTCTATATGCTCTCTTTGAGACCTTGTTAACTGACTATACTTTTCTACACCATAAAGAGTTTTCATCGTAGCTATTCTAAGACGATTCGGTTTTAATTTTCCTGGAATTAAACCAATTATCTTATCAGTAACAGTTGTAACAAGTTTTCTTGCTGGCGATTGTAAAAAATACATGTCGGGGTTATTTTTTATATTAGCCGCAATTTTTTTTCTATCAAACTGTGTTTCCATTTCGTACAGTCTGTCTGTAATCTTTTTCCCTTCTTCATTTATAGTGTCGTCAAGACTTTTTAGTAAATCTGGATCTGTCATCAAAGTGTCTACTTTTTGTTTACTTTGATCCGATAATGAAGCATATTCCATTACGCCAAATTGTTCCCTAATAATTTTATCTCTTAAATTATTAAAAGTTTTTTCGCGAAAATCTGCTTTGTTTGTAACAATTAACTTGCTTGCATCTTCTAAACCTTTTTTAGCTCGTTCTTGAGAAGCTAGTTCTCGTTTTATTTTTACGTCAATTTCCGAATTAGTGAAGTTCTTGGCAGAATCTCCAAGAAACATTCCTGCAAAAACATCGCCTACTACCTTTAAACCAGTAGAAGCAGCAGCCCCCACCACAGGCTGTAACAGCGCATACTTTAGTTGATCTCTTCTTGCTTCTTTTTCAAGCCGCCTTTCTTCTTCTCGTCTTCTTCTAAATTCAGCACCTTGTGCATCAGCCAGCAACGAGTAAGCTTCACCTAAGCTAGGTAGTGCCATTTTACTGCTCTCCTAATAATGAGCGTCTTTCGGGTATATCTGCTTCTTCTAACTGTTTAGTTATCTCTTCAGGTATCTCAATATTTTCTTTCGTAAAATACGAGTTTATTAATTCTGAAGTAATTTCTTCTTCTATATCATCTTCATCATCTTCTTGAATAATAAAGTCAACATTTTGCAGTTCACACATAGCAGCCAACATGTATACAACCTGTTCTACCATGATCATCATCAAATCAGGGTTAATAATGCCATCCACAAAAGCCTGATACATTAACATTTGTGCAATGTCCATTAGAGGAGTTCCTTCCTCTACTGAATCTAAAACGGCGTTATATACTTTAGGCTCCATTAACTTAGAAAAAAAGAAAACAGAAGCAGCTCTTGAAGATGAAATTACAGGTGGTTGTTCCCATGTATAAGCATCTTCTGGACTTCTAGTTAAAGAAGAACCAGGAATAGCCCGTTTAAAAGATGTGCCTATCCTGTAAAAATCTTTGTCTGTTTCAGTCATCTCTGACATTTTAAATCCTTTAACTTATGCATATTGCGGAACATTAGTAGGGCTAAATTGAGGAACACCAGTTCCATACATACCATTACTGTTTCCTTGCTGGAAAAACGGAAGCATTGCATTCATATAGTCAGCGTATGCAATAGCGGGACTCGAAATACCTTGGTTCAAGGTAAATGCAGTATCCTGTATAAACTGTAGAGGACTAATGGTGTTAATATTGGGGTTAAAGCTTAAAGCACGTCTAGGCTTTTCAGGCGTGTGGTCTATAGTTTGATCGCCTAGTAACGCTTGCGTTCCGACTGTTGCTAATGCTGTTCCTGGTATGCCAAAGACACTATCTACGGTTTCCTGTTTTATCCTCTCCCAGCCAGAAAGTTTAACGTCTGCTGTTTCAAGCGCTTCACCAAGAATACTTTGTGAACTTGTATCATAAGCAATATTATTATTACCAACACCTATTGAACGTCTTGACTCATCCATTACGTTACCCTGTACGTTATCAAGCCAATCATTGCGTTTCCAGTTGCTTGTATCATAGTCTATGTTGTCTGAAGCACTAGCCAATTTATTAGATGCATCATTATAAGCAGCATCTCCTTTAGCATCGTCAACTTTTATTTCATTTTGATCAGTACCAGGCGCAGATCTTATAGCTTTATCATTGACTATTACTGGGGGTTTAAATATTTGTCCAAAACTACTTTTAAACACATCCCACTGTTTTACAATATCTTTACCTACTTGCCCTAATACTCCCTCTCGTCCAAAAAAATTATTGCTTGTTCTCCATAAGGCATCTTTTGCGCCAAAGTCTTTAAGAAATGGAATGTTAAGATTTTTGCCTACGTACCCTACAGTGTTACCTATAAAACTTTTAACAGCACCAGTAACAGTTTTATACCCTTCATAAATAGTAGTCCCTACGCCAACAGCAGCATTAATAAGATGTGACGCGCCGCTTATAAAGCGATTACCATGTTCCATACCTGCGGCAATCGCATTCATAAACCCGCTGCCTATGCCCCCGAATAAAGAGCTAAACACCGTACCCCACGGGATAAGCATTAGCCCTATTTGACCAACTACTCCAAATTTATCAGCAAATTTTCCTATCTTAGCAAAAACTTTTTTAACGCCTTTGCCAATTTTTTTAAAAACTTTTTTAACGCCTCTCCATATTTTACTTAAAAAGCCCACGTATCTTCTCCTTAAACCATTAATTCATCAGGCATTAAAAACTCTAAGTCTCGTATGTCTCTAATAGACTCACTAAAAGTTCCTAAAGTAGCTAATAATTTTTCTCGTTTTGCACTATAGGCATCACTTGTCATAAAAGCTTCGTTAGACAGTACAGCATTAATTGCACTGATTTGTCTTTCTTTATCATTTTGATATTCAGTCATGTCAAAAGCAGCTTGATCTCTTAATGACTGCCAAGCTTGAGAAAGTGCTGTTTTATCTAAGTCAAACTGATAACTAGATTGTTGTTGATTAGCAGCATTTTGTGCCGCACTATCAGCCAGGTTAGTTTTTCTTCTCCACTCAACATTAGACTGTTCAATGGCCTGACTATTAGAAGTATTAAACTGTTCAATCTGTGCATCTTGATTACTATTAAACTGTCTTATCTGTGTTTGTATTTGAGCCATAAACTGCTCAGCCTGTAACTCATTACCAGCATTAATAGCTGCTACTCTATTAGTCTCAGCAGAGTTAAACTGTTCTATTGCGTTTACTTGCTGACTATTGAACTGATTTAATTGAGCAGAAAGACTTGTTACATACTGTTGAGTTTGTAAGTTACTAGAAGCATTGAACTGCCTAGCAGCATTTTGAATTGCTGCATCACTTAGCATTCTTTGCTGTCGTTGTTGAGAGTCAAGCATATAAGCCTGTTGCTCATTGTTTAAATTAGTCATGTCCATTTGTAAAAAGTTTCTAGCGTTTTCAATACTTACTTTTGTAAGTGAGTCTGCTTCTTGTAAATCCATAGATGCTAGAGTGGTAGCATCCTGCATAATAGCCTGTTGTCTGTTGTTTAAATCCTGCAAAGTTGATGTCTGCATAAATTTACTATTAGACAGTTCTACTTGTTGTGCAGCACCAAACTTAGTTAAGTCTATGTTAGCGACAGTAGCAGCATTTTGAATTGCTCTTTGTTGGTCAACATTAAGTTGGGCCAAGTTCATCTGTTGTGCAAGGTTTGCAGTAATTTTATTAACTTCTAACGTCTTACTAAGATTAGCTAGTTCTGTTTGTTGTGCAGCACTAAGATTTTCAGAGGATGCTTGATTTTTAGCACTAAGAAATGCTAAACGCATTTGTTGATCATTAGATAAATTAGCAACTTCCATTTGTTGCTTAAAGGCTGCATTCTTATCTAAGAAACTAGCAGCTACGTTAAACTCGGCTAATCTTTGTTGGTTAATTGCACTTTGATTAGCTCCTAATCTTTCAGCCTCTACTTGAAGATTAGCCATTTCAATTTGCTGATCATTACCCAGGTTAGCCATTGCTGCTTGTTGTTCATTTTGCAGACTTTGTATTCTTACCTGTTGAGCCTGTTCTGACTGAGTTAATTGAGCTTGTTGAGTAAACTGTCCCTGAGTCAGGTTAATCTGCTGTGCAAGCTGAGCAGTCTGTGATCCAGCTTCTTGTCTATTAGCTAAATTAGTTAACCTTAGCTGCATCTCCTGTGAAGCTTGTTGAAGGTTTGCCTGTTGTTCATTAGATAAGTTTTGAGTAGCTCTCTGTTGTAACGCGGCTGCATTACTTTGAGCAATAGGTAAAGCAGTTTGAATAATTGCATTAAAAAGAGCATCTCTACCTACTGTAGAAATATCAAGACCTCTTGCGCTCATTCTAGAGTTTACTAGCTGAACAGCAGGTCTAGCCCACGTAGGAGTTACACCTTCATCTATTCCAGCTAATAAGCTTTCTATCTGAACAGATACAAGAGCTTCATTAGGCAATGCTGCAATAGCTGCTTGTACTTCCACTGGCTCTGTATCAACTTGAGCTGTTACTTTTGCAGGATCATCTAGAATAGCTTCAGCTATATCAGGTGGAACAGGATCAACCCCATATTGCCCAGGAATACTTACTATTTCTCTTAAAAAAGATACTGCGTTACCTTCAGCGGCCTTTCCTTTTAACTTTCTTCGTTTTGAAGCTTCGTAACCTACTTCTCCCTCTATTAAAGCCGCGTCACCTTCAGCAGGTTCCTCCTCTAATATTGCTTTTCTAGTTTGTTTTTCTGCATCAGGTGTAGGAGATAAAAGAACTGGCTCTCCTGTAACAGGATCAATTTGAGATCTTGGATCTTCTATAAAAGGTGTAGCGGCTGCTTTAGCAGCTTCTTCCTGTGCAGTGTCTCTTGCTGCTGCTGTAGTAGCTGTTAAAGCTGCTTCAGAAGCTTCAGCAAGTTTCTCTTCTGTACCAACAGCATATTTAGTAGCATCAAAGTCTAATGTGTAGCCTAAACCTTTTCCTATACGCCTGTGATAATCAAAAAGGTCAGTAGCTTCACCTCTTTTAATAGCGTTACGTACTTCAGGATACTTATTAAAGTAGTTAGCTTCTGCTGCTAAAAACCCTCGCATAGCTGGAGCTGATACTCCTAAAGCTTTTGCATTTGTAGCAACAACACTAGGATCAGTTAAACTTATTTCTCTGTCATCTCCAGGCGTAGAGGGATCATCTTTTGTTATAACTGTATCTGCATCAATATCCTCAACAGCTACTTTTTCTTCGTCTGTTAAAGCAGCTACATCTCTGAGTGCTCGTATAGGCTTACCTGCGTCATCAAACTTAATATTGCCTTCTGCATCTCTTTCAAACCTATCCATTTGAAAGGTGTCAGCACTAATACGAGGACGATCAACAGGTATTAAATTTCCATCGTCATCTCGAACAAATTCTCCAGTAGTCTCATCTATTTGATAATCGGACGCAGTTAATTTGCTAACAGCAATATCAGAAACATCATCTGCGTCAGTTGCAGGTACTCTGTAAGGAACTTCAGTTCTTTCAGTAAACTGAGTCTGCTCAACAGGAACATAGTCATAAACGGGGTTACCGTTGCTATCTACTACAGGCGTACCATCTGGATTAAGTGCTTGTCTTTTGTCAAGTGCTAAAACTTTTTTAACTATGTCATTATGTTGTGCATTTCTATTGCTTAGCCAAGACGTATATGCGGGGTTTGCCTCCTCTCGCATAATATTGCCTTGGTCTACTCCATAAATATCTTGCTGGTACTCCCTTTTAACAAGTTTAGGAGGCTGAGGATTAGTAACAAGCCACCTATCCATGTTTAAATCAAATATTTTATTCTCTATAGAAGAGAAGTTTAATTTTTCTCGTGAATAAGTACCTACATAAGTAGGGTCAACCCCGTCAAGCCAGTTACCATCTTCATCTTTTCCATCTTCTTCACTAGTAATGTAGTCAGTAGAAGTATCAGGATTTGATAAAAAGTCTAATCTGTGATCAATGATAATTTCACGATCATCAGTTTCATCATCTTCTTTGGCAGCAGCTTGTTGAGCAGCAGCTTGTTGAGCAGCATATGTAGTTGGTGGAGTTGAATCTTCAAAGGATACATCGCTACCATAAGTGCGATCAGTAGTTACTGTGTCAACACCTAACCTTTGGTTAAGCTTTTCACGAGTAGCATTTGTCAATGCTCCCTGCTTGGCAGCTTCTGCTAGCTTTTCTCTCCAAATAGTTCCAAAAGGAATCCCTTGCTCACTAACGCCTTCATCTGGACCTTTATCAAGCATCCAGTTGACCCATTCATCATTAGTAATAAACTTATCTTGATTAGGATCACCGCCCTCTCTACTAATACGTTCATAGTTTTGAGGAGTAAACTCTTTACCGTCGTAACGGGTGCCAAAGTTTAAAACCTGTTGTTCAGGTTCTTCTTTTTTAGGTAGCTCTATACCTTTACCGACTCCAGGCTGAACAACTCCAGTAGGTTCAGGTGTAGGTGTTCTAGTTGTAGGAACTATATCCGAAGGAACAGGGCTAGTAGGTAGTTGTAAACCTGTACCAAAACCTGGACCACCAACTCCAGTTAAATCTGGTCTAGTTTTTACAGGTGTAGGAACAATATCACTTTGCCCACCTTGACCAGGCACTTCTGTTCCTTGAGTTGATTGTGTTGCTCTTGTTCTTGCTTCTTCTGCTTTCTTTGCAGCATCCATAGCTGCCTGTACACCATCAGGAAGACCGTTAAAGGCTTTCACTCTGCCACCCACAGTGTAATCCTGTCTCTGTTTTAAGACACGACTACGCTTACTGGCTTCATTTTTTCTTTTCAAAGCCTTTTTATTTTTTGCAGACTTTCTAGCCATAACTAAGTAACCCTTTCTTTACTTATACAGGTGTATTATCTTTTAAATAGATACCTGTTTGAGATGTAGCTTGATTATCAGGAAGATAGATATCATTAGCTCCTCCAGATATTTTAGTAACTTCACCTGAATAAATGTCATTAGCTCCACCTGGAATCTTTTGAGCATCTTTAAGATAAATATTACTGTTACCTCCTGCTACCTTAGTATTGTCAGAAAGGTAAATACTATTAACTCCACCAGATATGTTAGGCGACGGATAAAGTTTATCGGGATTTCCTGGTTGCATAATTTAAGTCCTTTAACTATTTAAAATGGTAACTGATGCAGCAGCACCAGTCGTAATCACTGTACCTATAACAAGCCATGCTACCTTTTCCCATCTTTTTGCGTGATTGTCAGTAGCAAGTCTTAGATTTTTTAACTCTGTTAAAGCTTCTGCCCATCTTTCGCCGCATTCTTTCTCATGCTTAGCGATACGCTCTAAAGCTTCAAGGGCCACATCAAGAGCCTCAGTCTTTTCCATCTGCCTGAACCTCTACATCTTCAGAAACTTCTTTATCTTCTTTTGGAACCATCCAAAATTCAGGAGTCTTTACAGTTTCCCAAGCCATTAAAAGCCAATCTCTTATAGCTTCTATAATTTTCATTTATTTAACTCCTTTAAAGTTCTTCAGGACGCTGAAGACGAATACCTCGCTTGAACGCTGCTACCCGCTCAGCGGTAAATATATTTTCAGCTACACAAGCCGTCATAACATTGTCAAAACGTGTACTATTTACGTCTACTTCTGCATCACGACGAGACATCAGCAACGCTGTATCTGCAATTATTTGTGTAGAACTTCTAAATAACGCCAACGCCTCTGTTTCCGTCAAAATATTTAAAAACATAGATGCAGGAAATGCGAATTGTATGGATTGCCCGTAATTGTTTGCTGTACTAGCTGTAGTGTATTTTTGCATTAGAGAATCCCGTAATAGACAGCAAGTTCGTCCATAAAATTATGAAAAATTTCACGTTCCCATTCCGTAGCTCCATTAAAAGTTTGGGTTCCCCCACACCAAAAATGATAATTACCCATCCAATGGAATACATCCACAGAAGACGAAGCTGTAGCTGGAACTATTGGGCAAACTCCAGTGCCGAATGGGACGTTGGATACCATTTGCCCTGTTGTCATATTTATTAACCACCCGATAGGAGTTGGCTGATAAACTGTACTCCCATAGAATTGTTGTGGCCCTCCCCTAATGTTGTTATCTGTTGGGCCTATCATTGAGTTAAGGGTAGTAGCCACGTAAATGTTGCTTGGCAGAAATCCATCAGCAGTAGATTCAGCCATTGTGTTCGCTGAAATACTATTTACTGTGCCGCCAGAGGTGTTTATTTCTAGATAAGCACCGTCAAATGGAGCACTGCCATCATTGTCATCAGTATTTGCATTAAACTGATCAAATCTAAAATTTCCAGTGCCGTCTGCACCACCTACGCGACGAAGAACAGGGGTGCTGTTCCAGACAACTCTTCTCCCATTGAAAGCAGTATTTGTAACTTGGAACGCGGCAGTTTCAAGAACTACAGTGCCATCCTTGTTCACGCTTGCCATTCGGTAAGTATCTGGGTCTGTCCCTTCATCAATCACTAAGGAATACAGTTTATTGTCCGTTTTGTCCATGTAGTGACCAGCCCAAATATCTGCGTCACTCCAAGCCTCTGAAGGCGAGTAACCACTAGCCCAAACGCCGTCTGTAATTTGCACACCCTGACCGTTGTAATATTTTATTACATCCGCAGCCGTAGCGTTTAGAGTCATGTTAATAGAACTACCAGTGAGACTGTCGTTATCAAACCCAGGGAAATATTTAGTTCCTGATTCTTGCGCTTGAGTAACACCATAATAGTATGTAGGCACATTTACTCTAGGCCACGGAGGGAGTGAGCCGTAAGTTATTTTGTTTCTAGTTAATCCAGCCATTATTCATCATGCCCCATCATTACCATGTTTACACTTCCTAGCGAACTACGTCCAATTACATAGTCACTAGCCCCCGCTACCACAGGACTAAAGGTTAAGGACTCATTTGGTCCTACCAGTGTAGATTCAAGTAGCTTTTGAGCGTTCGCAAATGTTGCACTAGAGTCACCTACGCCTAGTTGAACAAGGGCTGAACCGCTTCCCCGATTTAGGATATGGACAGTATAGGTTCCACCGCTTGAACCAGCTTGTCCTATATTTGCTGTTGTGTCTGCGCTTAGATCAACGCCTGAAATTTTAACTGCCATTATAATTGTCCCATATAGAAAGCTTTGCTTGTAGACATTCCTGTACTGTCTTCCCAACTCATTACACCAGAGCCGTTTGTTTGTAAGAATTGTCCAGAATCTCCATCACTAGATGGAAGTGTTAAAGTAATATCTGCCGTAGACGCAGGACCAATAAGAGTTACTTTGTTTGTTCCATTGTCTGAGTCCTCAAAGAACTCTAAAAATCCAGCACTGGTTGATCCGTTTTTAAGTTGAAGAGTTCCGTCAACTGTCGCAGTTCCTACAACCTCTAGTTGATCAGCAGACTCATCCCACTCCATATACTTGCCTGAAGTGGCTCCGAAGAATTTAACATCATAACCAGTGTCATCTACACCTACTGTTACTGTAGCGTCAACCTGTACAGCACCATCAATATCGACTGCATCTAAATTAGTCGTACCATTTATATCTGCGTTACCTTCAATATCTAAGGAAGCTCCATCTATCTCGCCTGTTACAGTAATGCTATCAATATAAGCATCTTTCCATCTAACTGAAGTAGAACCTAAGTCTACATCGCTGTCGGATTGAGGCCCAAAGATGTTGTCAGCTACATATACTTGCTCTACATTAGCCGCATAGAAATGAATTTCATCAGCAGTTTCAAAATCAATCTTGGTTTGGTCATCCTCCCCAATCTTAATATCAGTAGCAAGTAAAGAAGTAATAGTTGTTTGAGCTGCTCCTAATGCAAAATCTAAAGTGTTATCACCATCTTCATACGTTACAGAAATGCCTGTTTCTGTATTAGAGCTAACCATAGCTCCAACTGTATCTGCAATAGTTTCAGCAAGTGTTACCCCTGCTATAGTGATTGCATCAGCTTCTACTGTTCCATCGAAGTAAGCATCTTTAAACTCTAAAGCATCTGTACCTAAATCAACGATGGCATTAGTTCCAGGTGTTAATGCTCCATCAGTAAGAACTAATTGTTTTTCATTACCAGCATAAAAGTTAATAGTATCTGCTGTTTCAAAATCTATTTTAGTTTGATCATCTTCACCAATCTTAATGTCAGTAGCTAAAAGACTGGTTATATCTGTTTGAGCAGCATTAATAGTAAAAGTTAAATCATAAGGATCACCGTCTGTACCGTTATCAGTATCAGTCCAGTTAATGTCAATACCGCCGCCTTCTACAAACTTAACTTCTTTAGAGTTAGTAACACTAACTTCAGTACCATCACCATCTTCTAATACCCAACTGGTCATTGCACCAGATGTGACATTAGCATCTACATAAGCTTTTATAGATTGTTGAGTAGCTAATGCAGTAGCAGAATCACTAGATAGAGTGTCTTGATCTAAAATTGAAGTTACTGCCGCCCCACTAGCTAAAGTTAAACTTGTACTTAAAGTAACTCCACCTCCATCAGCTATAACAATGGCGTTATCACCATCGGTATATCCAATATTAGCTGTTTGAACTTCTCCTGAAACTAACGCATTACCACTTATTTCAACAGCACCATTAATATCAATTGTAGTAGCATTAATTTCTATTTCTGTATCTGAAACTAAATCTAAAACACCATCAGCACTTTGATGAATGTATGTTCCTGAATCTCCAAATTGAAGTTGGTCTGTGCTTGAAAGTAATATTCCAGTATCAGCAACATGAGTTAAAGATACGTCTTGATCATCTCCAAAATAAACAACTGCACCGTCTGCAAGATAAAGATCACTAAATTCAAGAGAAGAAGTACCTAATGCGGCTCCATCAGATGCATCAGGGACAAAAGCTGTCGTAGCTGTAATGGTAGTTGCCTGAAATGTACCGCTAGTTGTTAAACCTGTATCTGCAACATGAGTAATATTAATATCTTGGTCATCACCAAAATAAATTAATGCCCCATCTGCTAAATATAAATCACTAAATTCTAATGATGTTGTTCCTAGTGCTGCACCATCTGAAGCGTCAGGCACAAAAGCAGTTGTAGCTGTTATTGTTGTACCTTGAACTGTACTGGAACCTGTAAAAGCTCCACTAGCAGCAATAGTTGTAAATGATCCTGCTGCTGCACTTGATCCACCTACTATTGCTCCATCAACAGTACCGCCATTAATATCAGCAGTATCTGCGACTAAAGCGTCTGTAGTTATAGTGCCATCAAAGAAAGCATCTTTAAATTCTAAAGAACTAGTACCAAGATCAATATCATTATCTGTAACAGGAACAATAGCTCCATCTTGTACTCTTATTTGCTCTACAGCACTAGAGGATACCTGGACATAAAAGCCCCATCTGTTATTGGTACTATCAGCTTCAATCTTATTTAAAAAATCAAGATCACCTACTCTATAAATACTACCGCCTTGGGCAGCAGTACCATCATGCCTATGACCAGTAGCAGCAGCATCACTTGATGAATAAGCAAATGCATTAAGTAACTGGTTATACTCATTATTGAAAAGCGCAGCCGTAACTGTATCGCCATCAGAAAAAGTGCTTTGCCGAGTATATGTGTAAGCCATCTAACTTATCTCCTACCAGAAGGCATATAATCTATGTAAAAACCATTTACTGAATAAGCAGCAAGCTGATCGTCACTTTTAATTCTAAATGAACATGTATTGCCACTACCTTCTATAGCTTGCCTTACCATAGGATTAGCAACTGCGCCAAAAGTAGCACTTCCAAATTCAGCACTTCCAAATGTTGCAGGTAACGGTATAGTGTCTAGTGTATATACAGGTGGTTGAGGAGTATCTGCACTTTCAAAATCAAATTTAACATGCAGATCAGGCTGTATTTCTCCTTCAGGAGTTACAGATAATCTTACATATTTAATAGTTTTTTTAGTCCCCAGATCTCCAAAGTCTAAATCGGGAGTGTAATAAAGGGATTCTATATTAGAAGCAGAACCTGCCGTATTAAAAGCATTTCCAGTGTCGTGATTATATATATAACCTGTGTTATCCCCATGATATAGTTGTTCTACTCCATTTTGATCTAGCCCTGAAGCAAACCCGTTAGCTTGTATTCCTTTAGTTTCTGACCATTCAAACCCATTACGAGTAAGTGTCCCTATAATGCCTTTAGATATAGCAGCACTTTTACTTGTATCAGTATAAAATAATCTATATTGAGATTTACTTCTTAAAACACCGCTAGTAATAGTATAGCTATTAATACTGTCAGCGATAGCACTTACAACCTTTTGTATTTGTCTGCTTACAGAACTTAACTCTACGTCACCAATCCTGGCTGTACCTGCAACAGTACGAATACCATCAGGACTTAAAAATAACAGATCGCCTCCTACTTCTTGAATGCTATCTGCATCTAAACAACCAACATTTTGTGTTATAGGAACAACAGCAATATTGTCACTGTCACTTATATTTACAAGTTTATAAATACTGTTTTTACAGAATATAATTAAGTCTGCTCTAAAACTAGCAAGCCCTATAACAGCATCTGTTAATTGAATACTTCCTGCACCTGATCCACTAAATGAGTCAGGATCAAAGTTTGAACTATAATAAATAGTATTTTTAGCAGTAGACGCACCACCAACAACAAAATGATTTTCGTGCATTACACCTACAGCAGGAGCAGTTGTACTGCTTACAGTTATTTCTCCTGCAAAAAAAGTTCTATCTGCTAATGCACCAGTGCCTGTCATTTTAAAAAAGAAAGGCTCATTAACTCCGTCACATATTAAAATTTCACCGTAGTCAGTAGTACCTTCAAACAATGCAAAAGAACATCTTCCCTGACTGGTTCTGGCGGCTAAAGAACGTCCTGTAAATGTACTATAATTATCTCCACCACCAGCAACACTTGCTCTGTTTACCTGTAACCAACTAGTTCCATCCTGACTAAAAAATACTCCTGTACCTGAACATACAATTAAACCATCTGCATAAACAGACATTCCCAGTACGGCATTGCCGGAGTTAGGACGAGCAGAAGAACCTCCACCAAATAAAGAAAAACCATTAATACGCCTGTATCCACCATCAGGATCAACTTCAAAGTTAAGTAACTCTGTAGCGGAGCCTGGAAAAGCCATAAGCTCAAGTTGATTTAAATTTACATTTAAACCACCTCTACATGGCAAGGCGAAAGGTTGAGACATTAAGCGAACCTAATCCTGTCATCTTTGAAGTAACCTGGAGTAGACTCCATAAGGTGTAGCTTCATTAGCCTAAGACCTCTACGATAATCTTCTAAAGCAAAAGCAGCCGCTTGAGGGTTTTCTTTAAACTGATGCACATAGTATCTGGCTCTAGCTAAGAGAACAGGTTTATAAGTATTAGGAAATACTATTTGATCTCCATGTGCAGAAAGCTCTGTTGGAAGATCATACGCATAAAACCAAATACGATATACTTGGTCAGGTATAGGGCTTAGTCCAAACTTTCTATTGTCAGGGCTTTTTATAACTCTAGAAGGAACACCATAATTTTGAGTATCTGCGTCATCTTTATTTTGACCTACTCTAAAATAGTCTTTCCATTCTTCTGTAGTAGTAAATCGTAAGTTACGAATAGTATAAGGAGCAGACTCTCCTGAAACTCCTACCGTAGTAAGAAGAAAGTTATCCCAATCTATATAACCATAATCAGTAGTTAAACTAGAGCTACTAGATTTTAATAAGTACCACCTTGTACCTGCTACAGTTTCAACATACACGTTTCCATACATAGGATCAGTAGCACCGCTAAGTGCTGTTGCAAGAAAAGGCCATTGAGGTTCTTCACTTACAAGATCAAGATAAGCTCTATTAATACTGTCTTTAATGTGTGCTTGAACACCCAACGCAGAGGAAAAAGTTGTACTTGTTAAAGTAACTTCATTAAGCTCTCTTAGAAGTTCATTAGATAAATTAAGATATGTTTCAGCCATAAATAATTACTTTGTATGTTTTCTCATTACGGGAAAATCAACAGCTTTACTTGCCCCTTTATGAGGTTTAAACCCATCTTTAGGATCTTTCATCATTTTGAAGCCTTTACCAGACTTCATCCAGTGATACCCTTTAGGAGCAGGAACTTTCATACTGTTTTTTGAATAGTAATAGAGACAGTTTCTAAAGCATTTTTACCTGTATCTCCATACCCCTTAGCAACTTTAAGAACACTAGCTTTTTTGCTACAGTGTTGCTCTAGATCTTGCACACTTTTGTACATACCACCAGCGTTATAACGGCCTCTCATAGTACCGCCACCCATCTTTCTTTGTTTATAAACCATGCTCTTCTCCTCAGACAAGAAGATTTATTATTTTGTGTGAACTAGCAAGTTTTTGAATTTCTAACCTTCCATCTTTTTGTATATAAAGAAGAGGTTCTATTGATTCAACAATTTCTTTAACAACTTCGCCTTCTCCACCTACACGCAAACTTTCTTGTTTTTTAATAGCTATCTTTTGCCAAGATACTAAAGATGTATTAGATACAGAATTAACTTCCATATTTATTTAATCTTGTGCGCTACTAAAAGTTTTACTTTTTTCTCTACAGGCATCAAACTCAGATTTATGATTGAAAATCTTTTCATAATTTTCATCATATTTATTTTTATTAAATCCTTTTCTAAAACGACTTTCTTTAGAAACAATCGCTTTACGAAACATAACAGGATTTTCCTCTGAGCCTAGTTGTGCCATTTATATCTCCCATAAAAAAGAATAGGGGGCCGCAAAGCAACCCCCCACGCTTAAAAGTTTAGTCAATGCCATAAAAGGCAGAAACCAATGCTTCACCTCGAAGAACTTTTGAACCATAGACATGAAGTCCACGGACAATATCTCCAAAGCTATCAGGATCACGTATTACTTCAGTGTTAGTAATCGTCTGAGCCGTAGCTGTAGATGAAATATGACCACCAATGCATTTACCTGCTGCATTAGATGTATCAGCAATATTATTGCTTTTGTACATATTAAACCCACGCAACAGACCAGAAGATACTAGACCGTTTCGTATAGATCCTTGTCCTGCGTTGTAATCAACTGACAGGAGTTTAGATGAACTAGAAGCCAAGACTTCATAAAAGTCAGGACTTGCCAAGAACCATCTTCCTTCTTCAGGCACATTCTGCTCATCAAGCAGACGAGCCATGTGACCTAGAACATCAATCGGATCATGCTCAGAAGAGTCAAAACCGATATCAAGATTACCAGTACCGTCAAAAGTACCAGCGGCCAGGTCAGTAGCATTGTCAGAACCCAATACATGATTGGGGCTTGATGCAGATACACCTGAAAACATAGCTGCAATTACACCCTCATCAAAAGCATCACGAAGAGCATAAGCGGCAGATGATGTTGCTACATCACGAAAGTTTACATGAGACATATTAGTTTCAATGTCATCAACGATAAACTTAAATGCGTTAGCGGTATCAACAATTAGACTAACTTCTGCGTCAGTTAATTTAGTTGCTGTTACATCTTGCCCTCTTTCGTATTGATACACTGTGATTGAAGGTTCTTTGATTATCCTTACCGTGTCGCCAAAACCAGCAATTTCACCTGCATAATCCGTATTCGTTATAGCTTCTGCTACAGACGCTTTACGGAAAAAGTTTAGAACTTGCTTAGAATAGACCTTCGGTAAGAAAAACGAGTTATTTTGATTGGTTACAGAGTTACCAAAGTTAGCATTGGTATCTGTACTCGGCTCAAAAAACTGATCGCTTTGATTATAAGCCATTTAAATTTCTCCTAAGAAAAGAATCATTCTTTGCGAATTCTTCCTTCAGAAATAGCTTGACGAATATCTTCTTCATACTTATCAAACTGATCCAAAGACATCTTCGCAATTTCAGTTTCGGTCCAAATCTTAGCTTGTTGTGGTTCTACATTTGTAGTTTTGGTAGAAACCATATCAGCAGCAGAAGCCGTAGTGGGCTGTCTACGATTTGAACGCCTTTGTCGAGAACTTTGTCCTTTCCCAGACTCCAATTTATAAAGATCAAGAGCTTTGACAGCTAAAGAAACATTATCTGGATTCCTAAGTATCCAATCTTGAATTTGTTCTGGCTGTTGTTCTGTCCACTCTTTAAAGTCATCTGAGCCTCTGATATCTTCAAAGTCTGGATGTCTTTCTTTAAGGGTAGCTTCAGCTTCTCTTTGTACAATCTGAGCCTCTCTAGCTTCTAAAGCAGAAAGTTTTTGATGCACTCCAGAGAGTTGCTGTTCAGCCCTTTGATGAGCTACAGTTTCAACTGTGTCATACAAATCAGGATAGTCTTCTTTAAACTTAGCTAAGTCTTCAACAGATTTAGGAGCTTCATAATCTGGTTCTCTGGCTTGAGCTTCAGATAAAAGTTCCTGTTCTCTATTTCTAAATTCAACAAGTTTAGAATCATAATGTCTTTTTAAATCGTCATATCTTTTTTTATAGTTGGTTTCAGTAGAAGAATCTTCTGAAGGGGCCGATTTCTTTCGAGAACGGGTAGCCTTTTGTGCAGGTTCGAGGGCTTCATCTTCGTAATATAATTCATCTGCTTGGGGCATAGGTTTACCGTCTGCCTTGTGCCAGGGTTTCCTCATATTATAAGGGTTAGGTAGCTCTTCCTGTTCTTCTAAAATGTCTGCTTCGGACATTGTTTACTCCTTTTCTAAGGGGCTTGTTTTTCTTGCAAGGTAGCCAATTCTAAACGTCTAAAGAATCTGGGGCTTGTCTATTACAAGGTAGCCTTATATTAAAAATTAGCCCATTAAACTGGGAGCGCGATTGGATCTAAGCATAGATTTTTTAATCTCGTCTTGAGCAATCTTTTCATACGCTAAAGGATCTTCATCCTTTTGAGCATATAAAAGCCCGCCAGTCTGTACTGGACTTCTTGTTTCGCCACCATCAAAATTACGTTCAGCGTCATCCATCATTGTTTGAAGGTTATCTGAACCTAATTGATCAGTAGCTTTTTTGGTGAATACAAACTCGCCATCTGACAATCGTGCAGGTATTGAGTCTGATACACCTGTTCCTGGGCCTTCAACTTCTCCAGCACCAGTAAACTCAGAAGCAGTTGTAACAACTTTGTCAAAGATTTGACTTAGCTGAGGATCTGCCTCTAAAGCATTCATTAAATATGTTTGTTCTCCTGTATCTAAAGACTCTGTTATTACAAAGTCCATATACTTGTCTTCCATTTCTTCATCAGGCAATTGTGAAGCTTCTGCTTCTGCCATTTCTTCAGGTGGAATATTAGGGTAGGTATCTACTGGTACATCTACCCCCATAGGTTCCGGAGATGCTTCTTCCATCTCAGGAGGAACCATTAAAGAACCGCCTTCTTGGTAATTTATTCTTCCGCCCATAGCTTTTTCTTCTGCTTTATCTTTTCCATAATTCATAATATCTTTTCTAAAAGCACGTCGTTTGTACTTACCAAATTTATCTCCAGAATTTCTTGTAAGTTTGTCATGCTGATCAAATAAAACATCCATCTGTTTACTAATTTCATCTTTTTGTTCAGAAGTTTCTGCGTTATTTAATTCAACTGAAAGTTTTGCTAGTTGTTCTGTTATCCCCATCCAACTAGAGTCACTTCCTTCACCATCATTTTGTTCTGAAAGCATAGAACTATTTATTTTTTCTTCAGCCATTATTCTTTCCTATCTAAAGTTTCAGACACGTTAGCCTTCAATTGCTCTAGGCGTACCAGCAAACTCGCCTTCCCCTGGCTGCGGTATATTTCCTGTTCCGATGTTGCCCCCACCAGTACCTGTAGCTCCAAGTCCTTGAGCTTCAGGAGGTACTCCTTGAGGGGTTCCCATAGCTCCTGGTTGTTGGTTATCGGGGCCAGCTTCTTCGCCAGTTGCTTGTCCAGCATTCTGCATTCCTATTATTCGCGCCATAAGTGCCGCTTCATCAGCATTATTCAATAACTCATCAGGATCTAGCTCTAAACTAACAGCCAGTTCACTAATCAATTTATTTATTTTGATAAAGGGAGCTACAGCAGGATTTTGAATAGTTTGTAAGAAAGTAGTTAGTCGTTGACTTCTTACTTCTTTCTGCATCAAGCTATTAGTGCCTGTTGCTTTGACTTCAAGATCACCTTGAATATCTAGTTTGTCATCAAGGAACTGCATGTTCCATTGAAAATAAGATTCTCCAATAGGCTTTAAAAGAAAATCATCTAGATTCTTAATGACTGTTTTAATATTTAAAGAGGCAGCACCTAGCAACATCGACATCCCTGAAGCAGTACGAGTCATGCTCTGTACACCTGTCATGCCGTGTGAGTAGCTAGGTATGCCTGTTTGTTCATCAGCAAGTTGCCTGAACTTATCAAACATCATCATGTTTTCTGTTGATGTGTTAGGAAACTTCAAACCATTTATAGCTGTTCCAGGTACTCCAGCTTGTCGCCTGAATATTTTACCTGGATATATTTCCATATTCTGACCGCCTACAAGAGCAGTCTCATCTACATCAAAAACAAGAGAACCTGATAGTGCAAGATTATCTATTGCCATACGTGCATGACCATTCATAATCTTTTGTGAATCGTCCATGTTTTCAGCAACACCTATACCAAAGAAGCTATAGGGATTCCTTTCATAAGGGAAAGCATGGTAGGGTAGTCTGAAAGGAGTAAAAGGATTAACAACGGCTCTTAAAAGTTTTCCGTTACACATCCACGCATTAATCTGTACTTCATCAAGATCATCTACGTCTTCTGAAATATCCATTCCTACTTGTCGAGCATACTCAGCGTCCATGACGCCCCAATACTCAACAACTTCAAACATACCACTACCATATGCTTCGCTACGTTGATCATCTTTTAAAGCAGTCTCGTAATCTTTTTCTTCGTAGTTTGGACCTGCTGCTAATGCCTCACGAATAGCATCCTTATTAAAGTAAGGCATCTTAGCTAATGCTCTTAATTTAGTGCGATTCATCTTATGTCGGTGAAATACATACTCGCACTCATCTATATTGGTTGCGTTAGGATCAGGAAAGAAATCCCAGATACTAACAAACTCAATACGAGGAACTCTTACATCAACAGGGTTATAAGCTCTTTCTCCGTTATCATCTTCATCCCACTTATTAAGTGTTTTGTTGAAGTTAAACGGTCCTTTGATAATCCCTGTACCAAATAAAGAAGATTCAAACAAAGCATTTCTTATTTCACTTGATCCATTTGATTCTTCTATTTGGTCGTGTATAAGAGTTTCCATTTTCCTTGCAGATTCTTTAGCAGGGCTGACAGAAAAAGCTTGAGGATCTATTGCTGGTCCATCTATTAGCTCTTCTTCAAGAACTTTATTGATGGGAACTACATCAAACTTACCACTATTAAAAGTAGCTCCAGGCTTTAAGACTTTACCATCTCCTTCAAATCCAACATCAAAAGGATTTTCAGAGTCAGTATCACCTTCTCCTCTAGGAACAGAAGTTTCAATACTAGGTATAGGAGTATTGTTGTCGAGGTGAGCATATTCAGCTACACCTTCAGGCATTTTAGTTTCGGATATACCTATAGGAAACTTGTTTGCTCCAAAGATAACGTCAACAAGTTGACCAAAAGCGGCTAGAACTTTTGTCTTTGTTACCTTAACAAAAACTCTAGACTTTTCGCTTTCTCGAAAACGTACATCTTTAGCATAAAGACCACGATAATTTTGGTAAGAAGTAATCCACCTACTTTCATCAAGGTCTCTTGCACTTTCAGCAGCCTGATATCTATCTATAAGTAACGCAACAAGGTTGTTACGCAAGGACTCCTCTAGAGTAAGCTCTAGACCTTGCTCATCCTCTACATCTTCAAAATAGAGTTCATTCGCTGTTAAGCTATTTTCTTCAGCCATTAACTAATCTCTATTGGTCAGGAGTAGCGCCAAGGTGTAAAAATTCAATAAGGTAAGTTACTGTTGTTGCTGCTGTAGCCAAGTCAGCTCCAATAGGAGTTAAGCGTGTATACAAAGTTCTTGCAGAAGCAGTATACAAAGTAGCTGCTATGACAATAGCTTCACTTGTAGCGGGACCACCTACAACACCAGCAGTTGTTGATGTACTTACAAACTGGTTAGCTGCATGACCATGAGAGTTTTGAATAATGTACAACGGTGCATTAGCTGTCCAAGTTACTGCTGATCCACCATCGTCAAGGATAGCTTCTGTTGCAATAATTTGAGTACCACCTGAAGAAGTACCTAGACTAAAATCTACATCATTACCGCTGCTACCACCTGTAACAATATTTCCAGCAGGAACAGCAATAAGATTACGAATTATTGTGTCAGCAGGTTGAGTAAAACTTGCGTCTGTATTTGTGTCATCTGTTACAGCAATTGTGCCTGTAGTTACAGAAGTCCAGGAAGTAAGTAGATTATCAGCAATTTCTCGAACATCACTTGTCCTTGCTGAATTTCTACCAGTATCCCTTACGTTATAAACTGGATTTGCCACTTAATGTTACCTCGCTTATGTTATTAAATTATTTTACTAATAGTCTAATGCTATTAGCCGAAGTTCTTATTATTATTAGTATCCAAACACACTATCCGAAGGTGTGTATGCTTGTTCCATCCTCATTAATCTTAATTGATTAACAGGGTCATTAGCTCTAGGTCTAGACATAATAAGATAACGCAAAGCATCATAAGCATGATCCGCTGCGTGAGTGTCTACATCTTCAGGGTTTGATTTAGATAGGGGAATACTTTGAAGTTCGCGTATCAGGCTCGGACATGTATTAAATATCTGTAATTTGGGCCTACCGCTTTGCTGTAATCTCAAGTATTCGTGAATCTGAATTTTACCCTGTATCCTATTCTTGTCTGATCTTCTTAATTTGTGTCCTTGTTTAACTAAAGTTTCACCTACTGTTGGTCCAGTAGTTCCTGTTCTGTTCCATGCTGCTGTATCTAAGACACCAGTTACGGAAAAAGGGTCATCTAATTCCATTTCAGTTATTTTATAACCTAAATCCTGTCCAGTAAGTCCTTTTATATAAAGTTCTCTATAAACTATCAGAGTATTATCTGTTGGATCTATTGCTGCCCATATACAAGCAGACTCACTAGCATAACCATAGTCAATCCCTTTAACTCTTTCCCAGTTCAAAGGAATTTGAAAAGGAGGAATAATATGGTCTTCTATAGTAAACTCAGTAAAAGCTGCTCCTTCATTAACGTCCCAATTACCTTCAAGCAATTGCTTACGCTGTGTAGGCGGCAGAGCCTTTAACATTTGCTCGTATCTACCGTCTTCTGCCAGATACGGATTATCTACTAATCTAGCAGGTATAAACTTTCGTGTAAGGCCGTCACTGCCTTGAAAACTGTCATTAGGTGGAGATGGGTCAATATACCGCTTTTTGACCCACTGCGCTCCAACTCCACCAGGGTTTGCCGTACAACGCATGTAAGGTATAATCTCACTATCTGTTGTCCGTAGCCTTGATGCTAGATAGTTCCAAGAAAACTCAGTTGGCAGGTGAGTGATCTCATCGAACCCTATCCAACTATATGCCTGTCCTTGGTAACGATACACATCAGCATCTCTCTCAAGAAACCCAAACTCTACTTTAGCCCCTGACGGGAAGTTCCACATCTTTTCAACTTCACGGTACTTGCAACCTGGAAAAGCCTGTGGGTACAGTTCCCTTGACTTGTCTATCAACTCACGCAGTTCGGGCATAGACCTACGAATGATCAAGGCTCTATGTGCGGGTCTATGAGCATACCGCAAAGGATCAACAAGCATGGCGTAAGACTTCCCGCCTCCTGCTGCTCCCCCGTATAACACATCAGTCTCACCAGCAGCTAAAAACTCTGTTTGCGGCCCTTCATTCGGAGCAAAGATAACAGCGTCATTAACTATCTCTTTATACGAATCAGGTAAGACTTCTACGTCAACAACTTTACCTTCATTTGTTGTTTTATCAGCAGGTTCATCTAATTTCTTAAAGACCTGCTTTTTTTTCTGTAACTGTTTTTCTGTTTGAGCAACTTTAGATCGTAAAGCTGCTAACTTTTTATTCCCTTGCCTTACTGACTTTCTGGCGGTTATCTTGGCTTTTTGTTCAGAGTGATAATTATATTGTCGTGTTTCTCTTAAACCTTCTTTAGCCAGATATGTTTTTAATGTTTGGTGTGATATCTTTGCATCAGGTAGTTTACTTTGTATGTACTCTACCCCTTGTCTAAGTGAAGATAACTCCTCGTTAGCTATTTTAAGTAAAGTTTCTTCTAGTACCTCCAGATGCCCGTCAATGGCTTCTAACTGGTTCTTTTCTTTGTTTAGCGTATACCCAAAAGGTATTGAACCTCGTCCCTTTGGTTTGGTTTTAGGAAACCTCACTGTACTCCGCGTCTACTGTTGCTGGTTTCTTAGCTGGTAAAATGAATAATGCTCCACTTGTATCTTCTACGTTATGATTTACATCTATTCTATCCGCTTTTCCTAAACCTATTCTATCCAGTATAGTCTGTGCAGCTTGTACCTTCACAGTTGATTGCGGTATTGGTTCATTAGAGTTCATTACTTCTACAAGCTTAAAAGCAGCTTGCGGTGCTGACTGAGCTAAGATTTCTGAGGCTAAGTCAATAATCTCATCTTTTAAAGATTTGACTACTTGTAAGTGACTATTATCCGCATAACCCGCCATCTCAGCAGCTTTCTTTGGATCACCTCCTGTCTTAAACAGACTATCTAAAAAACATTGTTGTTTTTCCGTGTACTCCCTTTCCTTTTTCTTTGGGGTAGGAAGAAACCTGGACGTAGAATTAGCCATAGTTAAGCATTATAGTTCTAAAATAAGGTTTGTCAAGTATTTAACATAATATTTACATTATAATATTAAATAATATAAGTACGGGTAATGCAAGGGATTAACAATATCTAAACCCCAAATTATCTTTTTTATTTAATTTTAAAAAAATCTTGACAGATTTTATTTTGATCACTACAATATTGACAATATTTCAAAGGGCTAAACAGTGTATTGTAAGAAAAACAAATTAAAGTAAAAATAAATTAAAATAAGTTATGTAAAATATTTAAAATATTTAAAATAATAGGGCAACTATATCTACATAAGATAGTCCTTTTATTTAACCTTCCCTCTCTACCCTCTGTAGAGCTTTTAAAGCTGTTTAAACCCCTTTGACATACCTGGCAACCCCTTACAGGCTTCTCCATGCTCTGACAAGCCTGACAAGCTTGAAAGGGTTTAAAATGTTTGAGAATGCATTTATCCGTATAGGGGGGGTGCCGTGGCCTCCTGCCCACCCCTTAACAATATTGTTAGATATTCCCAACAATTCCACTAAGGTGCGCCCCTTTACAATATTGTCAGTAGTGCGCCTTAGTTTAATCGTTAGGTAAACACTGACAATATTTTAAAGGTGCGCCCCTTTAACATATTGTTAGATATTCCCAACATTTAAAATAAGGTGCGCTACCCTTTTAACTTGTTAGATTGTTAACGCCTTGCACCATTGTAAAATAGTTAGAAGATTTACAATTTAAAAAGTTAACAATAATGATTATTAATGTGCGCTATTTATTTTTAATATTGTTAGCTTTTCAATCGTTTACATCCGGTTTAACACTTCCCACCATACGCACTCAGAAGCTCTGTGAGGCGTCCTAATTTTAGACCTACTTAGATACCTGTAACGCCTTAACTCCCTAAATCGCTTAAAAATGAAAAGAAAATGGACGCTATAAGCCATTGATTCTATTAGCTTTTATTTTTAATCAAGCTCTAGAATTTACTTTAACTTTGCTTGCTAAGTGTAGGATTCAATTAGATAAACGCCTGGAATACTGTAAATTTGTACAGTATTGTACATATGTACAGCTTCACTATTTGTTCATTATCTAGGATGTATTAAGTACATATATAGTATGTACGAAAAGTGTTTGCATTATGTATTGGATAGGCGTATAACGAAATTTCACAGCGACTTGGGCGCATTCGGGTCGGTGTTAGTGGAACGATTTATATAATGGTTTAGTGGGTGCGCGTTAGTTGGATTTTAACTAGTAGGGGCTGGATCGATGGAACGAACCTCAACCCTCAACATTCGTGTCGGTAAGGCACCCGTGGTATTCAACTAGCGGACAACATTAAGACTCGCACATAAGCTCAACCATTCATGATTTCAGGAATCTAGCGACCGACCAACCTAAGATGAATAGTAAGGGTGCTCGCGCTCAACCAATCAATTGAGCAATATGCGGGTATGGTCGTGAGGCCTCACCCTTTGTCGGCATTAACCGACCTCTGCTCACATTTGACGCATTAGCGTCGCCCGTATCTCATCGGTTTGATAGCCGACGTCATGCACCATTTAATGGGAATTGATGTTACTTTTTGAGATGCAAACTCGACAATATGTGAATAAGACGAAAGTTTGAAAGTTCCTTTTATAGGGGCACCCTGTTGAAGTCGGGGGTTCGTCAGTGTACGTCGCTGCAATAACGCACTCAATCCTACTTTACCCACGGATGGGTTTCTAGAGACTAGGCCACGCTTAAACGCTGGCCAAAATTAAACTTCCAATATTTATCCCTATCGTGACACTTGAGCGAGATGATCGATAACATTTTGTCAATGTTGCTACATTGATCGTTTGATCGTGATAGTTGAGTGATAGGGCAATGGTTATTGAATGCACATTATGACAGTGTGCATTTCCTAGCCATTGGCTATTTTTATTAACTTTTAAAATTGTGAGGATATTATGAGTAAGAATAAAACAGCATTGATCGGGCATACAGCACTACGCAATCGTATCGGTTATCTGTCGGTAAAAGGTAATCAAGCGATGCATTGCGAAGTTTGGAATGGTGCAATTGGACATATTGCAGAACATGGCGATAGTTCAGTATTGGTGCTCTACGCCAACACGTTACAAGATGGTATGGTCGGCAAACCGAAAGGGTTGACCTTCAAGAATCTAATTGAAGAAATAGGTTCAATTGATGGTGTGCATATCATGCGCGACGGTAAGCAAATCACCGCGATCAAAGGACTAAGCAAAGGAACCCAGCTGAGAGAGAAATTCTGGGAAGCATACGCTAAAGATATCGTAAAGAAGACACCGTCGGCATCTTTTGAGAGTACCGTCAAGCGATTAAGTACGCTAGAAGATGGAAAGCTAACAAAGGCACAAATGATTGCCATTGTTGAAAGGGTATTTAAAGCTAAAAAATAAGCCTAACACTATTGCGCCTAGTCACCACGATAGGCGTAGTGGTTTTATATGTGCATTGATTACCACAGTGTGCATATCAAACCATACTAGATAACCGTGGTTTATACATGGGACTACCTGTACCAATGGGTTAGTCCCTTTTTTTTGGCCAACTATCAGCGAGGTAAATTATGACTCGTAACACTTTTGACAAGGGCGAGAAGGTATTAATAGGCATCCTATTAGTAGCGATAGCTTTGATATGCGTAAACTCTTTTGACTATGAACACGAGAAACTTATGGAACGTGTCTACGTTGAAGATGTTTGCAATGGGACGATACCTAACTACAAGGGGTGGTCTACTGAAAGGCTCGAACGACTGCACCCTGTTACATGTAACTTATCTGGGAGATAAAAGCATGGCAAGAGTAGAAATTGAATTAGAATTTGAAAAAGATGAGGTGAGTGATGCAGATGTTTATAACTACCTCAATGAATTGATGGACAATAATTGTCTTGATTGGAATGTTGTTAAAAACAGAAATCCATTGGAGGTTTAAGTTATGAAACAATTAGGCATGAGAATAAATAAAGTTATATGGGAGATTCTTCTTCCTGGAATTGCCATTTTTTTAGCCATAGTCTTTTTCATTGGCTGCTACATTATATTCAATCAACTTTAACCAAAGGGGAAAGCACCATGACATTACTAGCACTATATCCATCAAAGAAAAACATGAAGGAACACATAGGTCAGCGACTTAACTATCAAGAAACCGCTTTACCTATGTTTGGCCCTGAGTATCGATCCAATGGGGAGCTTACTGTATGTAATAGACCTCAGAAAACTGGACTAGGTAAAGAATGGTCTGGTGTCGTTACTATGGAAAATGACATTATTGTTAAAGTTAAATAAGGGAGGTAGTCAGTGAATGCTATTAAGGAATTCATTCTCGACACTATCACACCTCATAAATGCACACATGAGGGCTGTGGAACTAATCATAATCCACATCACGATGGGTGCATGGAATTGGATAGCGATATCTTTGTTCAAGCGTGTGAGAAAACAGAATTAAGGTATACAGGAAATCCACAAGCCCCCAACTGACAATATCACTGGAGGACTTGGGTCAAGTCTTGGGATATGGAAGCTTGGGAGTTTGTAGACTTATCGTATAGGGAGATAGATTCTAGTGATCCTAGATACACCGAAGACGATAACTGTATTCAAATAACACTAATAAAGCGTGGAGATAGTTGATTATGAGTAACACATTAGGAACAGCACTGGTACTCTGCGAGTATTCAGATGTGGTAGGTAGTGAACTGCGTAAAGTAGGATTCAAGACATTCACTAACGATATGTTACCTACTGAGGGTGATAGCAGTTGGCATATTCAAGGGGATTGTTTTGACGCAATGCGAATGGCATTCAAAAATACTGACCTGATCATTATGCATCCACCCTGTACTGCACTAGCAGTCTCAGGCAATGGCACATACGCCAGGGGTAAGGCCAAACATGTTGAAAGATTAGCAGCTATCGAATGGACTACTAAACTATTTGAAGCTGCAAAAGCTGAAGCAACTTATGTCTGTATGGAAAATCCAGTAGGGATACTTCCATTCAAGCCTACTCAATACATTCAACCGTGGGAGCATGGTCACCCTGAACAGAAAAAGACTGGTCTATGGCTGCATAATCTTCCACCTTTAA
>VTLG01012226.1_pt1 | contig 51061 bp, 62 predicted proteins | sample 4694571 | NCBI WGS metagenome assembly VTLG01 (sample SAMN12604809, study PRJNA352737) | marine metagenome | biome: ENVO:00000447; feature: ENVO:00000209|ENVO:00000569|ENVO:01000036; material: ENVO:00002151; isolation source: viral sequences binned using virsorter ... | reverse complement strand
GCAAAGCTATAGAACCCACCTCGTTCTCAGCAACGCCTCCCTCTATTTCTACCAGTTCAGTACCGGCTTCTATAAAACGGAAGACATCCTGAGAAACACTTGTGGAGACAATGCTTTTAGAAACTAAAGTTTCCACTAACACTTCTCCAGTTGACACAGAAACTAATCGTAATGATATAGTTACTACATCTTCTCGGTATTGTTTGCTTGTACCTATTCCTAAGTATCTAGCACCCATACCACCAGATTGAACATTTGTATCGTAGTTAATAACTCCACCTTGTATTAACAATCCTGCAAATAACAAAGGTTGAAGTTGTTTATCCTCATCAAAGTTCTCTCTAGTTGACCGAATTAGTTGTCGTTCTTTAGTAAGGTTATCTAAACCTACTCGTTCAACAACTCTAAAAAATTCGCCATTAGCAGCATGTTTTAAAGCTCTGATAAGTAATGCTTCAGGGGCTTGTGTGACTGCTGTACTAAATAAAGCAAAGCTACTATTACTTTTTCTTTGCCCTGTTAAATCTTGAAAGCTATCTCTATATACTGCTATTACAGGTTTTCTTTTAGCAGGAGGTAATTCAGCTAATTTAGCTGACTGTAAATCTAAAATATTAGCAGGTTGTATATCTCTAGTTAGTGATAAGTCTGTATTTTTATTTAAGACTGCACAACTAGAAACTAAAATTGCCAATAGGAAGCTGTATAGTAGTCGTATCGCCATTACTGTCCGTTATTACCAAAGTTATAATTCCATTTTCAACACTATATGTAATAGTGTTACCTTCTAAAGTTAAAGTACCTTCTGTACTTGCTGTTTCTCCAAACAAATTTTCTACTAACTGCCTTGATAGTTGTGCATATATTCTAGATTCTAAATTTCTAATAAACCTTGCTAGTGTTGTATTTTCTTTGTCTCTTTTAATCTGGTCTTGTAAAGCTTTTATTTCTTCTTTAATAGACATTTTTCTATTAAACTCTTGATTTTCTATAGTAAGATAATGTGCTGATGTACCTATACCACTAAAACTAGGATTTTTAAACTGATGCACCATTTCATCTGCAAATATTTTATCTATTGTAAAAAAAGATAATAACATAAATCCAAACATACCTAATTGTACAAACGATGCTATAGTTATTTGTCTCATTGGATGTATCTCCTCTATTATATCAATCTTTTCTTTGGTCTTTTTTTCCATCTGCTCTCGCTAATTTATCAACATCTATAGAAACTTTTAAGGCTGTTCTTACCATTGTATCTATTCGTATCATGTCGTTATCCATTTGTCTTACTCTATCTATTAATGCAACTATCATACTATGTTGTGTGTCTAGTTTTTTATGCACATCTGCTATTAGATGATTAAATAATTTCCAAACCATCCAACCAGCACCAACTGCAAAAGCTGCAGGAATACCTACAGTTTCTAATAAATCCATCCATTGACTGCTGTTCATTATCTACCCTTTGCTAAACTACCACCAAAGTACATACCTATAATAGCTGATACTAAGTTAGTATCTAATTGTGTAATTACAAGACCTTGAAAGGTTATCCAGTCAAATACTTCTCTACCTGTTCTAAACAGTCCTCCGGGATTCCATTGTGTATATCCTACTGTAACACTTACTTCAGGATAATAAACTGCTACAAGTTTAGGTAAAAGAACAATAGCAAATACAGAAGTAAGTGCAATAATTCTTCTAGTCCATGCAAAACCTTTATCTTTTAAACCATGGTCAAGTGATTGTTTTTTAGCTTTAATATCAAACTCTCCACGAGTTATAAGAAGTTTTTCATTTTCTGCTTTAGCTTTACGACTTTCAGACCATACACTCATAACTCCACCAAGCACAGTTGATGCTAACATAGTTATAATTTCAAATGGAAAACCCACTTATTTTCTTCTCCATTGGTTTTTAGCTTCTTTTATAGTTGCTTCATTATAAGATTTTTCTTTACTAGACAAAGTGTGATGTTCTTTTAAAAATAACTCAAATGCACCTTGTCGTGCTTTATCCAAACTATCCTCATCAGTTACATCCATAAATAATATTGGAGCTAAAAAATTATCAGTTCCAGTTCTTTGAAACATATCAGCTAAAAAGAACACATCTTGTTTGTTTTGTGATAATACACTTGTATCGTTATTTACTAAAGCTTTACCAAATATTTTTTCTGCTTCTTTTCTAGTAAAATATCTTTCTACTCTATTAAAAGCAGGTCGTACGCTATCAATTAAATATTGATAAAATCCTGATGCACTACTACCTAACTTATTTGAACCTCTAGGTGCATTTTTATTAGTGCTTTCTATTTCTTTTGTTGTTTTTAGTAAAATTTCTATAATATTTTCTTTAGCTTGTTCATATGTAGTTTGTGCTGCTAACTCTTTAAATCTAGGGTCTTGTGATAAACGATTATATTCTGGTAACAAAATACTATCTATAGTAACAAAATCTTCATCTTTAGCACCATGAAATAATTTATCCATATTTTTTAAATCTTGTTCTGCTTTTATTTTAGATGGGTCTGTTAAATCTTTAGATAAATAAGATGGAGTAGTTCCAGATAATCCAAACCTTATTAGTTTTTCTGGAGTTAACGGACCACCTTGAGATAATCCAAGTCTATCTAATTGGTCAGAGTAAGGTAATCCTGTATTAGGGTCTTTTCTATCTGCAGGGTCTTCTTTAGTATTAGGAACATCAAATGTACCTGTTACTAATCCACCTTTAGCAAAAGTTTTAACTCCTTCTTTTATTATTCTGTCTTTAAATTTTTCATCAAATATTAAAGCATTAACTTTAAATAAATTTTCTTTGTTGTAAGGTGAGTCATCTATTGTATCACTAGCGTAAGTATCAAAAAATTCAAATTTTCCAGATTCATCTAAATCATAAGGGTCTATTTCAAGTTCAGCAAATTTAATATCATATTCTTTAGCTAATTTTTTTAAATGTTTTGGAACTATTTTATCATATATATATTCATAATATTGACCGTCCATACCGGAATATCTTTGTTTTATAATATCTGATTTAGCAAAAGATACAGCTTGTTTATTTTCTTTTACAGCTTGTAACATTACTCTATCTACTGCTCTTTTTATAGCTTCTTTATCTTGTATAGGATTTTCTGGTATAAGTTTAGAGATGTCTCCATATTTTGCCATCATTTCATAAAGCTCTTTTTTTATAGAATTCATTTGTGATACTATTTGAAATATTCTTGTTGGAACAACATGTGCTACAGTATTTGAACCAACAGGTAAGGGTGCATTTATACTAGTTGGTACATAAATGTCTAAAGCATCTTTATAATAAGGTGGAAAATCGACATCACTACCTACCTCTTTTCGGTATTCTTCAATAATATATTCATCAGTATAATTATCACCACTTCTTTCATTTTTCTTACTTGTCAATTCCAGTTTTTTACCAAAATTTATTTGCCTATCTTGGACAATATCTAGTAAAGCAGAATTTATTTTTTTAGTTTTTCCTTCTCTTTTATTTGCAATATCATTTATTTTATCTAGTGAAGTAAAATTTTTATCATTTTCAACAAATTTATTATATTTGTTTATATATTTATTTAGTATTTTTAAATCAGATTCTGTGTATCTGCCACCATGATATCCAAATGATTCACTTAACCAATCTCGAAATTCAACATCTCCTACATTGTCGAGATATATATAATTTAAAGGACTTCTAGGAGTAGAATATCTTTTTGCATAACTTTCTTTTGCAAATATTTCTGCTGCAGGGTCTTTTCTATTTTTTACTAAATTTTCTACTAATTCTTCAAGAATGTTTGTTTTTTTGTTTAAGTTTTCAATTAATGAATCAGCCTCTTTATTTATTTCATCAACTAATTTTACATTTTTTTCAGTCTTTAATCCAAAATCATATACATTAGTAATATAGTCACTTTGTACTTCTTCACCATGTATAGTAGTTAACTTATTACTTGTAGGTAATCCTCTTTTTGCTAACACAGCTTCTGAAAGAGGCATTAAGACTCTATCTTTAGTAACAACATGACCAAATTGTTTTTGTTCTGCTTCTGTTCTACCCATAAAATGCATATAGTCCATATCTTCATAATTAAGCTGTTTTGTCTTAGGACCTGATACTCCAAAAATCATGTTTCTATAATTAGCTCCACCCGGAGAATTTTCATCAATTACTTCTTTAAGTATAGGTTCAGTTTCTCTTGGTTTCTTTAAAAAATTAAGGTCTTCTAAAAATCTTTTTAGTTGTATTTTAGCTTCAGTAGGATTAAAAGGAATAGTAAATGTATTAAAATATTCTTCAATTTCACTTTTACTTATTATGTTTTCTTCTTCTAATTTAGGAAAATAATATTGATAACCAACTTCACTATTACCAAAAATAAATCCTTCTATATCTTGACCGGGGTACATATGGTCCGTTCTCATTGGATTAGTCTTACTAATTGTAAAATCTATTTTTTCAAAAGGATTTGTATCATATACAATTTTAGGCTCTTTATTTAGAGGGTCATTTGGAAAATATAAGTCATCGTGTCTTTCATATATTTCATTTGGTATTCTATTTTTTTCTTTAAGAAAACTTGGTGTAGTTCCCCTAAAAGATGGTTCACGACCTTGTATAAGTTTTTCTGATGATTCATACAATTTCATATCTTCTTTATTTATTTTCTCAGTTAAAGTATCTATTATTTTATCATACTCAATAACTTTAGTAGAAAATTTTATATCTTCTTCTATTCGTTCTAAAAATCTTTGATTAGCTGCTGGTGAATCTATACCACCCGTATAGTCTTCTGTTCGAATGTCTTCTGGGTCAAAGCTTCGTTTTCTTATATTAGAAATAATTTTTAATCTTTTTGGTGACAATGCTTCTCCTACTTCTCTTCCTGTAGCATAAGGAGTTTCTTTTATATAATTTTCTACTTCTAAATAATCTAATTCTTTTTGTTTAATACCTTTAGCACTTCTTTGTTTTTTTAACCATTTACTTAATTTAGGACCAGTTATATCATCAGGAGCATCTAGTACTAAAGTTTTAATAGTAGGAGAATAGTTACCATAGTCATCCATATACAAAGCTTTTAGCATATCTTCTTCTTCTTTATCTACAATATCTTTAATAGGTTTACTAGTTCCACCACCCATATCATCGCCAACTTTAGAAAAAATATTTGGAACTTTTTTACTTAAAAGTCTACCTATTTGACCACCAATATTTTTTTGTTCTCTATCATAATCAGGTAGTCCTTTCTCATAATCAGGTAATCCTTTTATTTTTTCTTGTTCATACTCTAATGGAGGTGCTATATATCTACCAACAACATTTAATCCTCCTCCCATTTTTTTATCTAAATTTCTAGCTGCTTGTTCTATAGGTGTATAAGGTTCTCTAACATCAAAATACCCTTCTATAGTATCACCAAGATATCTATCCATTATATTTTTAGTTCCTCTTAAAGGAAGTTTACGAGCTAATGTTTCTGTAAATCCTCTATCGTATAATGCTATTCCAATTAAATCTCCTAGTATAGGTCCTCCTGTTCCTACAGCAGCTATTAAAGGATTTTGTCCGTAAGATATTCCTTCAGCTCCTCTATAAAGATATTCAGTTGGACCTAATAATCCAACACGCTGATAAGCTTTTAAAGTAGTTCTCCAATCATCTTCTTCATCTATATATCTTCTTTGTGCTTCACTACTTCTCCAATAGTTAGTAGCTTTAGCAACATTAGTAGATATAGCTACAAAAGCTGCAAGTTTAGGAGCATTAACTGTCGTATCTTTTATAGTACTTCTTGCAAAATTTCTTAGTACTGTATTACCAAATACTGTAGGATATCTTAAAAACTGTGTTAAAATATCCCATTTAGGATTTGTCATGTATCTAGGAACATTAGCAAACTCTCTACCTGTTTGTAATATAACACTATTTGTAAATCTTCCTGCTCCTCTTATAATATCATTTTGATAAAAATCATCATTTATAGCATTTATATTTATATCATCACCAAACTTTTTGTGCCACTTTAATCCTTTCTTTATATCTACTCCTAAATCAAATAATTCTTCTTCAAGTCTTGTCCTAGAATTTTTAGTTAATTTTTTACCGAAAAGATTTTTACCACTTGAAAGTTGTTGTAAGTTAGTCATTATCATATCTTTACCTGTAGAAAAGGCAGATAATTGTACTGTTTTTGTCCAAGGTATAAGCATATTAAGTCTATAAAAACCTCTTGATGCTCTTTTAAGTGTTTCGTTTTGTAGTCCTTCACCATCTAAACGATTTGTTAAATCTGCAACAGCTTCATCTACAGCCAGAAAAACTTTGTTCATTTCTTTTACTATTTCATTGTCAGTTAGTTGATGTTTTTCTTTTAAAATTTGACCCATATCTCTTTGAAATATGTGTCCTGCATTTGTTATAGCATCTTGCATACCTTTAATTGCAGATTTTGTAGGAGCTTTACCTAATGTTATAAATGCTTCTGACAATGAAGATACAGTAGCTAAAGGAAGATAAGCCATAGCATTTGCTAGTTTAGTAAAATCATATATACCTTGACCAAGCTCACTTGTAAAATAATCTACTTGACCCGTAATAGATTTATAAATATTTAAAATTTCTCTTTTATCTTTAGCTCTTAATTGTCTATTACTACCATATCTTTTTAACTCTTTATTTATAGGGTCAATAAATTTCTTTATAAACTGTTCTTCATTAGTTTGTTTAAATAACACTACATTACCTTCTTCTGTAGGAATAGCTTTTACATTTTTACCTTTTCCTAAAAAATGTTTTTTATGTTCTATAGCTCTAGCAGCATTCATCCAATAATCAGTAGTAACACTATGTAAATCATTTGTTAAAAATTCTCTAAATAAATTATCATCTAAATTTTCAAATACTCTACCATGTGTTAATAAATTAGAATGAGAACTATAAAGTTCATTTTGTTTAGTTAGCATTCCATCAACAACATCATCTACTTTATCTACTTCAACAATTCTAAATTTATTTCCATTTTTATCTGTTCTAAGTCTTGATAACATCTTTTTAAACTTGTCAGGATTTTGTTGTATTGCATCTCTATTCCAACTACGAGGAAAATAATTTTTAAGATTTGTAACATCTATACCAACTTCAACAGCATCTTGTCTTACACTATCAAAAAACTTTCTTAAATTTTTAGCAGTTTGTACTACTTCTTTAGAAGCATTAGGAACTCTACCACCTCTTAATAAAGTTACAACTTGCTCACCTAATTCTGGAGACATACGACCTGTTTTGTAAAGAGGAGCTATAGCAAGTTCGTACCCTTCTTTATAATTTCCTCTTCTAAATTGTATATCTTCTGCATAAGAATATCCTATTCTTTGTTTAGACCTTCTAGTTAAATCTTTGTTAAATTCAGAATTAAATTTTTGACCAAGTAATCTAGCAGTTGGAGAATATTCTGCAAAAGTTTTAAGTGGGTGGGCAGCAGAACCAAACAAAAGTTTACCTATAACTCTATCTTTAAATCTTCTAGCTTTAAACATAGCATCGCTACCTGCATCTTTTCTATAACCATCATTAGTATACAGTCTTTCCATTCTTTGTTTAAAAAATTCATTTTTATTTGCAAGACCTCCAAAAAGTCCACCTGTTAAAGTACCAAAACCTATAGACTTAGCTAACTCTGAATTAGAATAAAATGTTCTCAGGTTTGTGTTTAAGTCTGCTTGTTGTTTAAAATGATTATCTGTACCTGTCCAAGTACCAGCTTCAGCAGCAAATAATCCAGTACTTTGTCCTACTGTAATTTTACTAGGTTTAGCAGCAGATTTAGCAAGACCTTTTAAACCAACTTTAGCTGCAGTTGCTGCAGTCATTCGTGCAGCTAATGAAGTTCCTCCAGTTACAGGAGTTAGTAAAACTGATGCTAACATAGTTGGGTCTCTTAAAAAATCTATTCCAGCATCTTTAACAAGTTCTACATATTGTTTTAAACTTCCCATATCTGCACCATCAAAAGTTCTACGAAGATAAGCGTAGTCTTCTTTTTGTTGCTCAGTAAAATTTTTAGTTTCACTCATTCTTTTAAAACCTGAAAACAAATTAAAATCAGCATCTCTTAAATATTCAAATACATCATCTGAGTTTTCTCCAATAGATGTAAGAAATCTTTCAGCAACAATTTGAAATTGCTCATCATTTTCAAGGTCATCTAAAGTATACTTGTAGGGTAGTGCTTCAAAATTATTTTGATTTTTTAAATTAAGTTTCATTATTGAGTAAGTGAATAATTATCTAAATAAGATATGTCATAACCTAAATTTAATATTTGACTTCTTAAAGTTTGATAATAATTGTTAAAAAGTTTTTTGTATTCTTCATTATTATTTGCTAAAGTAAAATAATCATTTTTAGTTTTACCTTTATTTTCTGGTAAGGATAAATAATATTCTCTTACCATATTTTCAACTGAAAAGGTTTTAGTATAAATACCTTTATAATTTGTTTTATCATTTTCTATATTATATAAATCTTTTAAAACTGCTTCTAGGTTAGTTCCACTTTTATTAGTTTGACTATATAAAAAAGGTATATTTTTTCTATTTTTATCTATAGTTTTAAAAATTGAATTTTGTTTCTTTTTATAAGCTCTAGATTTATAATCAATTTCTTCCTCTTCTGGTTCATCAGGTGGAGGAGGAGTATTGTCATTTTTTTGTTCTTCTTCTTCTTCAATGGTAGGATAACCAACAGATTTATAAATATTATCTAATGCTAATAGTTCTTTTTCTTTTTCATCTTGAGAAAGATTTGAAGCATTAATACCTTCTACTATTTCTTGTCTCATACTTAATGCTGCTTCATCTTTTTGTGATTTACTTAACTTATCATTGTCTAATATATCTACAACATAGTCAGAAATTTTTACAGTATCAAATTGGTTTGATAATTTATCTATTTCAAATAAAGTTGGAGTAGTATCTATATAAGCATTTGCCCCTTGCTGTAGTACAAACTCAGTAGCTACTGCAAATGATGTAGCTTCATTTAATTTATATTTTTTTAAGTTGTTCATAGTGTATGCAATATTAATTGCAGCACCATTTAATTGTGATTTGTTTTTTACTTTTGTAAGGTCTGTTCTATTTTCTGTAATTTTATTCCAATAATTTGAAGCTGCTGTATTGTTAGCTCCAATACTACTTATTATTCCTTGAACTCTATTATTTATCATAGGTAAAGATTGAGGGTCAACAGTAAATTCTTCTTCTGATATTTCTGATACAGTATCTATTACTGGTGTACTATCAAATACAATGTTTTGATTATCTGAACCTAGTCCAGAACTAATAGCATATGTTACTTTTCTTTTGATTCCATTACTATCAAAAACATCTCTTGTTTCAAATGACTGTTTAAGATTTTTGTAAGGAATAAAATTTGGGTCATCTTTATTAGCCATTATTACTCTTGCTAATTCGCTAACAGCATTATCTTGAGCTTTCCAATCAGTTAAAGCTGTTCTAACATTTTCAAAATCTGCACCAAGAATACCACCAATTTGTCTTCTTGCTGCTTGTTTATCTTCTTCAGTTAAAGTTTCTTCATCATGAGACTTATGTATTTTTTTAATTTTACTACCAAACCACTCTCCTATATTTCTAGGAGGTGCATCTTTTGTTTTAATATAATTTGTAAGTTCTTCTCTAGTCATGTTTGGTATTTGTGAATAGGCTTCAATCATTTCGTTGTAAGATTGTAAATTATCTGGATTAGCAGCAAAATCTTTAGCTATTTGTTGTACTGCATCTGATTTATAACCTTCTCCATATGTTTGAGTAATATAACTATTAAGTTTGTTTACTGTTTCAAGTTCTAATATTTCTTGATTAGTATATCCTTGGTCCACATATGTTTGATAAGCTTTATTAAAAGTTTGAGCATTTTGATTTAAACTAAAGTAATGACTTTTTTCAAAAAGATTTTCTTGCTCTAATAAATTTGCTTTGTTATTTAATTTTGAAGTTACAGCATTTACTGCTCCAAGTGCTATTAATAATCTTTTACTAAATTTGTCTTGGTCTTTAGCTTGTTTATCTCTTCTTTTTCTAGATTTATCAAATTGTTCTTGTGCAAAAGTTACACCACCATCTTCATACATTGCCATTATCTTTCTCCTCTAGCCAACAAACTTTCTTCTGGTTGACTTTCTTGTTTATCTAATAAACTATCAGATATTTCAATATTTTTAACTCTTTCTAATATTTCTGAGGGTATTGCTCCCGAAGGTATTTGAGTTTGATTTTTCATTTTATTTGATGCTAATTTTTTTAAATTATTTCTTCTCATTTCTGCAATTTCATCTTCATCATCAGCATCTATATCATCTTCTTCATCTCCATTTATACGATATTTAATATTTGCTTTTTCAGCTAAAGCCATTAATGTATAAATAGTAGGTTCTACTAACATCATTAACAAATCAGGATTCCATTTACCTTGTTGAAATCCCTCTTGTAACATTTGTAGTGTTATATCTGTTAAAGGAATACCATCTCCTATTCCTTTCATAAGAGGAATATATACTTCTTTATCTAATAATTTATCAGCTATAAAATTTAAAGCTGGTCTAAACTCTGTAAATTCTGGTGGACCTTCCCAAGCATATCTTTGGTCTGGGTCATTTGTTAAAGATTGTCCGGGTATAGGTCTACCTGCATTAGTTAATGCATCTATTCCTGCTTGATTATATTCTTCTCTCATTTTTAAATTCCACTCCCAAATCGTAATTTACTTACTCTATTAGCGTATTGTATATCTCCACCACTAAAAATTTCTTTAGTTAAATAAGGAGCAGCAACACTATTAACAGCTCCCCAAGAACTTCCCATTGATTGATATGCATTATTACCTGCTGTAAAGTCTACTTGATTTATTATTCCATTTTGACTATAAGAGTTCATATTCATTACATCAAAATTAGTTCTTATAACTCTTTGTATTGGAGGTTCTCCTGCTATTTGTGAAGCAATTCTATTAGAAAGACCACTTCTAGCACCAGATTGTATACTATCTTTTACTAATTCTCCGGGATTAGCAAAAGCATCTCTAGCTCCTTGCACACTTTTTTCTATAAACTGACTAACTTTGTCTTTTCCTTTAGCTAATAAACTTAGTTCATCATCAAAAGTTTGTATATTTGTTGCATCAGGTTTCATTAAATCTACTCCTGTTTTATCAAGAGTTATACCAGTATCTCCAATTTTAATTTTTTCTGGAGCAACATCAAACAAAGTATCACCATCTGTTAATTTAGCATACTCTGCTTCAGCTCCAAAAAAACCTTTACTAGGGTCTGTTAAAGTAAATCCTTCTCCTTTTAAAAAATTACTAGCTCTATCAAATCCATTGCTTATAGCTTGTGTTACAGTTTTATAAACATTACCTATAGCACTTCCAGCATTGTACACAGCTCCTACAGCTTTATGAAATAAAGAAGTTCCTTTTGTTGCAAAGCTTCCTAGTTTACCCCAAAGAGTTCCAGCAAGTTGAGGCATGAACATCATCAATCCTATTTGACCAACAACACCAAGTTTACCAAAAGCTGAACCAACTTTTTTAACAACTTTCTTAATTGCTTTGCCTATTTTTTTTACTGTCTTTCTTAAAAATCCCATTTATTACTCCTAATTACGATGATGGTGGAAATACTCTATCTATTACACTTGATATATTATTAAAATTACTTTGCCAGTTTTTAGCAACATCTCCTTCAGCACCAGCAGCAGCTATCATAGCTTGTACTTTTCTTGTAGCAGTATCATTAGCCCATCTAAAGTTATAATCTGCTTGGTCTCTTAATTCTTGCCACAAAAATGCTTGAGCTGCTGTAGTCATACCATATGCCATTTTAGCATTTTCTTGATTAATAGCATTTTGTGCTGCAGTATCAGCTAAGTTTGCTCTTCTTCTCCATTCTACATTTGATTGTTGAATTGCTAATGCATTTTGTGTATTAAATTGGTCTCTATTAAAATCCATTTGTTCATTAAACTGTCTTGTTTGATTTACTATAGCAGCATTTGCTTTGTTTAAATCAGCTTCTCTTCCTGCTCTTCTAGCTTCTGCAGCATTTGCTTGTTGTGCATTAAATTGTTTTGAAGCATTTAGTTGTTGAGAATTAAACTGTGATATCTGTGTATTTAAGTTAGCCATAAATTGCATCATTTGGTTTTGACTTGTAGCATTAAATTGTCTTGCAGCATTTTCTGCAGCTTGGTTGCTTAAAAGTCTTTGTTGCTCTTGTTGAGATTGAACCATAATAGATTGTTGTTCATTAGATAAATTTTGCATATCCATAGCTAAAAAGTTTTTAGCATTTTGTATTTGTCTTTGTCCTTCTATATTAGCTTCTAAAAGATTAGCTTGAGACATAAGAACAGCATTTTGTATAGCAGCTTTTTGTTCATTATTAGCTTCTACTATACTTACTGTTTGTAAAAATTTACTATTAGATAACTCTGTTTGTTGGTCAGCACTAAATTGAGCCATGTCAAGATTAAATACTTTGTTAGCATTACTTAAAGCTGTTTGTTGTCTAAGTTTAGCATTTTCAATATTTGTTTGTGCTTCAATACTTTTTTGTTGACTTATACTTTGTTGAATAGCTTGTGCATTACTTTGAGCTATAGGTACAGCACTTTGAATAATAGCATTAAATAAATTATCTCTACCAACACTAGAAGCACTTAATCCTCTTCTGGCTAACATAGATTCTACACTAGCAACAGCAGGTCTTGCCCATGCTGGTATTTCACCATTTTCCATACCACTTAATAAACTATCTATTTGATTAGAAACTAAAGCTTCTTTAGGTAATCCTGCTATCATACCTCTTTGTTCTTCAGTAAATTCAGTTAATTTAGCTTCTAATTCTTCTGGGTCATTACCAAGCTCTGTTATATCTTCTTCTGATAATCCTGCATTTCTTAATTGTTTTTTAGCTCTTGTTATTCTAGCTAAAGATGTACCAGCTACTTGTGCAGCACTTGCTTTTGCTTCAGGACTTAATTCTCCTACTACTCTTTCTGCTAAAGCACCGGGTTCTATTTCAATTTGTGTACCTTCTATTGGGTCAACTTTATCTACCCCTGTAGCTTTTGCTAATGCTTCATCTCGTACTTCTCCTTTAGCAGATTCTACAAAAACATCTTCACCTACAGTTTTTGCATTCATTGTAGAAGTAACAGAAGGTTCTGGAGTTTTTACTGTAGAAATATCTTCCATTTGTTGAACAACTTCTAGTCCAACTTCTTTTATATACTCAGGAGTAACTCCTTTTCTTTCAGCTAATTCAATTACACCTGCTTCGTATTCTTCTCCTTGACCAACATTTACTAACTCTTGTTCAGGTATCATTCCTTCTGGTAAATTTCCTGCAGCTATATCTTGTGCAGTTTGACCTGTTTCTATAATTCTAGTACCTCTATCAGACTCAAACTTATCTTGTTTTTGTTTATCTGTCATTTGGTCTACAGGAATATCAGTAGTTGTAGTATTACCACCTCCACTTTGAATTACCCATGATGTACCATTCCATACTAAAATTGTTCCATTGGGTAATGTTCTAGTTTGTCCTACAGTAAATCTATTACTATCACCTTGAGGACCTCCTTGTCTACCATCCATAACATCATCTACTCTCATAGATGCTCTATCCATATTGTCAGCAAAAACCATATTACTTCTGTCAGGTCTTTGTTGTTGGTCAACTGGCATTTTATCTAATGCAGGTCCTTGTTGACCTCCTGCTGTTAAATCTTTCATGTCGCCTGTTAATACAGGTTGATTACCTTGTACAGGAGGAAGATTAGGCGTAAACTCATCTTGTCTTTGTATAGACATTTCTTCTTCTCTAGGGTCTTCAACCATTTTACCAAGTTGATAACCAACTCTACCACCATTACGCATATCTACTCTATCACCTGTAGTATATTTTTGTCTATATTTTTTATTTCTTTTTTTCTTTTGTTTTTTTGCCATTTTACTTTACCTCAAAGAGTTTGTCAACCTTTTCATGTAATTTTTCTAATCTGTCCATAAGGATATTCATATCATCTTTTACTTCTTGTTTAGTAACATAATCTTTTGCAATCTCTTCACGAGTCTTATTCAAAAGTATGTCTATTCTTTTTGCTTCTGTTTCATTTTTACGAATGCCATAAAGCACCGGAGCTAACACCAAAGTTATAAAAATGTTCCAAAATAAATAAGGTGTTAATTCCATATCTTATTAGTTAGCTGCGATATAAGCTTTACCAGTTGTAATAGCTGTTGTATAAGATGATTTATCATCTGAAGAGCCTTTTACATCTGGAGTTTCATCATCACTATCAACAGGTGCATATTCTAAAATAATTTCTAAATGGTCTACATTTCTTTGAACCATTGCATTTATTTCAGCTTGAGTCATACCTGTAACATCCCAACTTCCAGCTTTTACACCATTAATAAGTGATACGCTATCAGTTGCTGCTGTTAATACTTCTGATACTGTTGCCATATTATTCTCCTTTTAAGTTTTTAATTTCAGCCATGAGTTCATCATAACCATCCATATCCTTTAAACCTTTTGGTTTGTGGGAATTCTTTTTAAGTTCTTCTATTTCTTTAGAAAGTTCTTTTACTGCATTTACTAGATACCATGTCATGTTATCTGGGTTTACAGTTTTTACTCCTGTTGATTGTGTTTCAACCATATCAGGTAAAATTGTTTCTATTTCTTGTGCTATAACACCGAGTTGTATTCCTTCTTTATCGATAGCAGCATGACTTGGAACTTCAGTTATTTCATCTTTAGTTTTATATTCAAAGTTTTTAACTTGTATTTGATTTATAGCTTCAAGACCACTATCATTATTTTTTATGTTCTTTTTAATTCTTTTATCAGAAGTTGTTGACCAAGATGATGAATTATTACCTTGATATACTCCACTTGTTACAGTTATAAAACCTGTATTATCGCCTTTACCAGTATTTGTAGAATTACCTGTACCAATTACTAATTCACCATCAACATCAGCATCACTTGCTGTTGCTAAATAACCTATGTAAATATTAAATTCACCAGTAGTTAAATTTTGTCCGGGATTACTAGCTCCAACACAAGTATTGTATCTACCAGTAGTTATAGCACTACCTGCATTAGAACCAAAACAAGCATTATGTGTACCAGTTGTAATTTCAGAACCAGAACCATAACCAACCAAAGTACTACTCGTAGCAGTTGTAATAGCATCACCTGAAAAATTTCCTATAGTAATATTGTAGCTTCCAGTAGTTTGTGTAAAACCTGCTCTATATCCTAAACCAGTATTATGAATACCAGTAGTACATTTTTCTACACATTCATAACCTACTGCTGTATTTGAATCACCAGTAGTATTATCTGTTAGTGCTGCATATCCTACTGCTGTGTTACCACCTGCTGTTGTATTATCACTTAGAGCATATTGACCAATCGCTACATTACTACTACCTGTAGTATTTGCATCTAAAGTTCTATATCCCATAGCAACATTACCAGAACCTGTAGTATTAGCATCCATACATTCAGTACCAACTGCTGTGTTGTTACTACCAGAAGTACAATTATCTAAACAATTATAACCAACAGCTACATTATCTGAAGCTGTGTTAAGTTCTAAAGCTGACTTACCTACTGCTGTATTTTTAGCAGTTGTGGTTGTTGATGATAAAGCATCAGTACCTATAGCTGTATTACTACTACCAGTCGTAACAGCATCCCCTGCACCCTTACCTACAGCCACATTTGAGTTACCTGTAGTACAAGATGCTAAAGCCTCTTTACCAACTGCTGTGTTTGGTGTACCTGTAGTGTTAGCCCTTAAAGCATCATAACCAACTGCTGTGTTATTTGAACCAGTAGTGTTAAGTCTTAGTGAATCATGTCCAACTGCTACAAGATTTCCTCCTGTAGTATTTGTAAGTAAAGCATTTTGCCCTACTGCTGTATTTTCGGCAGCTGTTGTATTATTAGCTAAAGCATTTTCTCCTACTGCTACATTATTTGTACCTGTAGTGTTGTCAAGTAAAGCATCTTTACCTACTGCTGTATTTGCTGAACCTGTTGTACAAGAAGTCAAAGAAGCATAGCCGATTGATGTATTGTTAGAAGCTGTAGTGTTAGCATCTAGAGCAGCATAACCCATAGCTACATTTGCAGAACCAGAAGTGTTTGCAAACATAGAATTATAACCTACTGTCGTATTAGCATTAGCTGTATTTGTATATAAAGCATTATGTCCTATAGCTATATTATCATCTCCTTGTGTTCCAGATGACATAGCTTGAAAACCTACTGCTACATTACGAGTTTTTGTTGTAGTATTATTCATCGCAGAAGAACCAATAGCTATATTTTCAGCACCAGTAGTAAGATTTTCCATAGCACTTCTACCTACACCAATATTATCACTAGCAGTAGTTAAATCATCTAATGCTCTTCTACCTATAGCAACATTATAATTTCCTGTTGTATTTGTATCTAATGCTCTGTAACCCATAGCTACATTGTAAGAACCTGTAGTAATTGATAATCCAGCATCTGCTCCTATTGCTGTATTTTCAGAACCTGTTGTATTTGCATTAAGTGCTTGTGAACCTAAAGCTGTAATATAAGTACCAGTAGTAGTTTGTTCTGCAGCAGTAAAACCTACTGCTGTGTTATGATTAGCTGCATCATTATTTTGTGAATCTAAAGCAAAATAACCTACAGCTGTTGACCTACTTCCTGTATCTTCTGCAGTAAGAGCATTATATCCAATAGCTACATTGTAATCACCTGTAGTTATTGCAGTACCAGCATTAGAGCCTATAACAACATTTCTTTGACTTCCACTTGCTAATGCAGCACCAGCACCATCACCTAACCTTACATTGTTACTACCATCTGTGTTTGTAATAATCTGACCAGTAAATGTAGCATTACCTGAAGTATCAATACGCATTTTTTCAGCACCATCTGAACCAAGCAATAACTCACCACTAGAACCAGCAAAAATACCTAAAAAATCACTAGCACCTGCTGTTATTTGAACTCCTGCATCTCCTGAAGCTGGACTATCTGCAAGTATAAAGTTTAGGTCTCTACCACCATTTTTAAGATGTAATGTAGAGGTTGGTGCTGTACCTATACCCACATTACTATTAAATTGTGCTGCCCCTGCATCTGACATATCAAGAATTAATGCATTTATATTAGAACCACCATCACTACCTGATAAATAAATATCGCCATCAGATACCATGTTTTGTATATATAAATTAGCAGGTGTTGCATTAGTATATATAGAACCCCAATGTGTTCCACCATTTAATAATTTTATATCTGCACCATCTGCATCAAGACTAATATCTCCACCAACATCAAGTGTAAAATCACCTGCATCAGAAATAGTAGAACCATTTATAGTTATATCATCTACTGTAAGTGTTGTAAGAGTTCCAAGACTTGTAATATTTGGTTGTGCTGCTGTTGTAACTGTAGCTGCTGTACCTGTAGTATCTTGATTAAGTGTACCTATTGCAAAATCTAATGTTCCATCGCCATCTTCATATGTAACTGTAATACCAGTTTCAGTATTACTAGATACCATAGCTCCTACAATATCTTGAACTTGTTCTGTAGTAAGAGTTGCTTCAATTTTAGAATCTAATTGTGTTTGTATATTTGATGTAACACCATCAAGATAATCAAATTCAGTAGATGTAACTCCTGTAGCATGTAAAGTATCTAAATAATTTAATTCTGTTACGCTACCAGTATATCCATCTAAAACATTTATTTCTGCAGCAGTCGCTGTGACACCATCTAATATATTTAGTTCAGCTGTAGTACTTGTAACTCCATCTAATATATTTAACTCTGATGCTGTACTTGTTACGCCATCAAGAATATTTAACTCTGCAGCAGTTGATGTAACTCCATCAAGTATATTAAGTTCTGCAGTAGTTACTGTAGCACCATCTAATATATTTAATTCTGCAGCAGTTGAAGTTGTTGCTAAACTTACAGCTCCACTAGAAACTGTAAAGTCATCTGAACTAAATGAAGCAACACCTTTATTACTTGTTGTTGCATCTTCACCAGCAATAGTAATTGTATTACTTGAAGCAGAAGTGTCAATACCTTCGCCACCTGCAATAGTTAATGTTTCACTATCTAAGTCTATTGCTATTGTACCACTATCTGTAGTAGCATCTAAATCTTGTGCTGTAACCTGTGAATCTACATAAGCTTTAATAGATTGTTGAGAAGCAATACCTGTAGCACTATTAGAAGACATATCATCTTCATCAAGAAAAGCTTTACCATCTAATATATTTAATTCGGCTGCTGTAGATGTTACACCATCCATTATATTTAATTCAGCAGCAGTTGCAGTTACGCCATCCATAATGTTTAGCTCTGCTGTAGTTGCAGTAACCCCATCCATAATATTCAATTCTGCTGTAGTCGCAGTTACGCCATCAAGAATATTAAGCTCGGCTGCTGTGGATGTCACTCCATCTAATATGTTTAGTTCAGCAGCAGTTGATGTAATTGCTGTACCATTAAAATTTATAGCATCTACATAAGCTGTACCATCTATATATAAATCTTTAAATTCAAGTGAGCTAGTACCTAAATCAATATCATTATCAGTAACAGGAACAATAGCTCCATCTGCTATATATAATTGTTGTACTGAACTACTTGATACTTCTACATAAAACTCAATGTAATTATTTGATGTATCTATTAAAACTTTGTTGTTTGGAGAAGTTTCTCCTGCATCACCAATAACTCCTATTACTGGTCCTTCTGCTGTCGTACCATCGTGTTTATGTCCTGTGCTATTATGAAATGCATTAAGTAACTGATTGTATTCATTGTTAAATAAAGCAGCAGTAATAGTATCGCCATCTGAAAAAGTACTTTGTCTAATATAACCTGCCATTGTTTTTATCTCCTACCTGAAGGTATATAATCTACATATAAACCATTTATTTTATATGGTGATTTCGTATCATTTGAAATCACAGTAAAATTGTTGCTTGTTCCACTTCCTTGTAATGGAACTCTTATCATTGGAGAAGCAGTTCCTCCAAATACATTTGTGCCAAATACAGCACTATTAAATTCTGAGGGTGGATTTATTGTTCCTAAATCAAATAAATCTGGTGGTTGAGGTACATCCGTGCTACCAAAATCAAACCTAACTTGTATATCTGGTTCTACTACTCCTTCAGCTGAAGCAGAAACTCTTACATAATGTAAAGTTTTTAAAGTTCCTAAATCTCCATAATCATAATTTGGAGTAGCATATCTTGCTAAAATTGCAGTACCATCAAAGTCATTTCCTGAATCATGTACATATACATAACCTGTATTATTACCATGATAATATTTTTCTATACCATTTGAATCAAAACCAGAACCTATTTCTGTAATTTCTAATCCTTTTGTTTCAGACCATTCAAATCCATTTTGTCTTAATGTTCCTATTATTCCTTTTTGAGCTGATGCTGCTGCACTAAGATTAGTATAAAATAATCTATATTGTGATTTTTCTCTAATTACTATACTTGTAATTCTAAAATCATCAATACTTTGTGCTAGTACATTTAACTCTGGTTGTATGGCTTTACTAACTGTACCTAACTCAATATCTCCAATTCTTGCAGTACCAGCAACTGTTCTTATTCCATCTGGTGCTAAAAATAATAAATCACCACCAATTTCTTGAATACTATAACCACTTAAACAACCAACATTTTTTGTAACTGGAACTATAGCTACATTACTTGAATCATTTATGTTTATTAGTTTAAATATACTATTAGTACAAAATATAAATAATTCATTACGAAATCCTTTAATTCCTTCGATTTGGTCTTCTAATACTATAGAACCTGAACCAGTACCACTAAAACTTGTAGGGTCTAATGTAGCACTATAAAATATTGTACTTAAATTATCTTCAACACCTGCAGCTATTAAATGTTTGTCATGTACTGTAACATATTTAACACCTTTTGTTCCTGTTACAGTTATTTCTTCTGCAAAAAATGTTCTATCAGTAATAGCACCCGTACCTTCCATTCTAAATAAATAAGGTTTATTTACACCATCAGATATAATAACTTGACCATAATTGTGCGTAGCACCTTCAAACAATGCAAATTGACATTGTCCTTGTGAAGTTCTAGTTAATGTACTTCTACCTGTAAAAGTTGAATAGTTGTCTCCACTACTTGAAACAGAACTTCTATTTATTTGTACCCAACTTGTTCCTGTATTACTAAAATAAATATTTGTACCAGCAGTAACAATTACTCCATCTGCATACGGAAATACTCCTAATATTGTAGTAGAACCTCCTGTTGGTTGTACAGCACTACTTCCACCAAATTTTGTAAATCCATTAATTCTTCTATATCCACCTTCTATAGAAACTTCAAAATTTTCTAATTCAGTAGCTACTCCGGGTCTACGCAATAAATCAATTTGATTAGATGCAGATACTAATCCTCCTTCACATGCTACTGTAAATGGTTGACTTCTAGCCATTAAAAGTATGTCCTATCATCTGTCATATATTTAGGAGCTGGATTCATAAGATTAGATTTCATATATTTCATTCCTTTTTTGTAATCATCCAATGCCATCATTGCTTGTTGTGGACTTTCTTTAAACTGCCATACATAGTATCTAGTTCTTGCAGTTACAATATTACTATATTGTTCTGGTAAAGCCATTGTATCTCCATGAGCATCTAAAGCTGTTGGTCTTGTAAATGCATAAAAATGTACATTATAAACTTTATCAGGTATTGGACTTAATCCAAATTTTCTATTATCAGGAGATTTAATTACATATATAGGTTCGCCATGAGCAGCATTTGAACCTTTGGCATCATCTGAATTTTCACTATCTCTACGATATCTTTTCCAATCAGCTAATGTCAAAAATTTTAAACCTTTTGAAACATAAGGTTCTGATTCTCCACTTACATTAATTGTAGTAAGGTAAAAATCATCCCAGTCTATTGAACCATAATCTGTAGTTATACTAGAACTATCAGCTTTTAATGTATACCATCTTTGTCCTGCTACACTAGCAACAGTTACATTTCCATAAAAAGGGTCTGTACCTCCACTTACTCCAGCACTAAAAAATGGTAATTGTGGTTCTTGATTAGCTATATCAAATATAGATTTATTAACTGCATCCTTAACAAATTTTTGCAAACCTACTGCACTTGCAAAGTTTGCTGATGTTAAGGGTATTTCGTTTAGTTCTCTAAGAACTTCGTTAGTTAAATCTAAATATGTTGTAGCCATTATTTTTTATGTACCTTTTGTATTGCAAAGTTTGCCATTAAACTTGCACCTTTGTGTGGCACAAACTTTCCTTTATGTTTCATTAATTTAAAGCTACCATTTTTTTGCTTCATCCAATGATAGCCTTTAGGTGCTTTAACCTTCATTTTTAATTAGGTTTAGCTGTAGGCATTACTTCGCCACCATGGACATATAACTTTCTTTGCTGTCCACCCATAGCACTAGCTTTTCTTGCAGCTCTTCTAGTTCTTCTTTTTGCTCTTCTAGCTTGACCTTTCGGACCCATTATATTTCCAGCTACAGCTTTTGCAACAGCAGCTTTAGGATTTGCTATAACTCCTATAGCTTTTACAGCTTTTTTTAATTTTGCCATTGTTATTTCTCCACTTTATTTTTTTCGTTATAATATCCCTCTTTTAAGCTGTCATTATATCCAGCCATTTCTCTACACATTTCTTCTTTTTCTTTAAAAGAATTGTAATAAGAAATATTTCCACTAGGTTTTGGGTTACCTTTATTTTCTTGTTCGTTATGTTTCATAATTATTCCTTAAAAAAGGAGGAGTCCTAAGACTCCCCCAAATGATTACTATTAATCAATACCGTAGAAAGCACTTACTAATGCTTCAGGTCTAAGAACTTTTGCTCCATAGACATGAAGACCTCTCACGATGTCGCCAAAAGAACTTGGGTCTCTTAGGACTTCTGTTGAAAGGATTGTGTTAGCAGTTGCAGTAGAACTGATATGACCACCCATACATTTACCAGCAGCATTAGTTGTTGAGGCAATGTTGTTAGATTTGTACATATCAAATCCTCTTAGTTTTCCACTAGATACTAAACCATTTCTAATTGAACCTTGACCTGCGTTGAAGTCTACAGATAGCAATTTAGAAGAAGCTTGACCTAATACTTCGTAGAAGTCAGGACCAGCAACGAACCATCTTCCTTCTTCAGGAACACTTTGTTCATCTAATAGTCTTGCCATTCTAGCTAAAACATCAATTGGGTCATGCTCACTAGAACCAAAACCTATGTCAAGGTTACCAGTTCCATCAAATGTACCGGCAGCTAAGTCGGTAGCATTGTCAGCACCTAACACATGGTCTGGTGATGAACTAGAAACTCCTGAGAACATAGTTGCGATAACAGCAGCATCATATGAATCTCTTAAAGCGTAAGCTGCAGAACTTGAAGCTACTTCTTTAAAGTTTACATGTGACATATTTGTTTCAATATCATCTACGATGAATTTGAAAGCTTTAGCACTATCGACAACCAATGTAAGTTCTTGGTCAGTTAGTTTAGTTGCAGTAGTATCACTACCTCTGGTATAATCAGAGACAGAGATTACTGGTTCTTTGATAATCTTTACTGAGTCTCCATAAGCAGAAATTTCACCAGCATAGTCGGTGTTTGTTATAGCTTCTACAACCGAAGATTTTCTAAAGAAGTTTAGAACCTTTTTAGAGTAAATCGAAGGTAGGAAGAAACTATTAGTTTGTCCACTTACGGAGTTAGCAAAGTTAGCATCAGTATCGGTTGAGGGTTCAAAATATTGAGCCATGATACATTCTCCTTTATGTTATATAGTTTACTTTACGATTCTGCCTTCTTGCATAGCATTTGATATGTCTTCTTCATACTTATCAAACTCAGCCATACTCATGGCAGCAATCTCCCTTTCAGACCATACTTTCTGTTGCTTTGGTTCTACACTTGTTGTTTTTGTAGATACCATATCTGCAGCAGATTTTCTAGTCTTTTTAGAAGATGACTTAGTTTTGACAGGTTCAATACCAAAATCTTTTTTAAATAAATCTAAAGCACGAGAAGCTAAATCAGCATCTTGAGTATTTGAATATATCCATTTTTGAATAGATTCAGGTTGCTCTTTTGCCCATGTATGAAAGTCATCGCTGTTTCTAATATCTTCAAAATCAGGATGTTTTTCCATTAACCTAGTTTCTGCATCTTTTCGTATTAACTGATTTTCTCTTTCTTGGAGTTTACTAAGGCGTTCTTCTAGAACTTTTGCTTTAGACTCCGATTGTAGATGTGCAACAGTTTCTACTACTTCATAAACATCAGGATAATTATTTTTAAACTGTTCTAGTTCTTCTTCAGTTTTAGGAGCTTTATATTCAGTTCTATTTTTAGTAGCTTCTTCTAAAAGTTCCTGTTCTCTAATTCTAAACTCATTAAGTTTACTATCATAATGTTTTTTTAAGTCATCATACCTTTTTTTATAGTTAGGTCTTTTATAAGGTTTATCCTTATTAGTATCTAACTCTTCAGTATTAACACTTCCTTCAGCTTCTATTTCAGTAATATCACTACTGTTAAAAAGTTTATTTCTTTCAGTAGGTTCTTCAAAATATAAGCCTTCATTTGCAGATACAAAATCTACTTTATCTTCATTGTGCCAATCTTTCTTTTGGTTATAAGGATTTGGCGTTTCCTCTGTTTGGACTGTATTAGTCATTTTCTTTTACTCCTTACTCAGGGCTTCATTAACAAGGTAGCTGCATAAGTCGACTGTGCAGGGCTTGTCTTGTAAAGGTAGCCTTTCTGGTTAATATTTAATAAAGTGCCTACGCTAATAGGGTGGCTTTATCTTCCATATCCAGCACCACGAATAGGAGGTTGCAGTAAAGGATTAGTATAATTATCCTGTTCTCTATTATCAAGAGCAGAACCATCTATACCTAAAGGCATAGGTTCTTCTTTTCCTATTGCACCACCTAATTGGGCTGGTAGTCTTTCATCTGCAGCAGCTTCAGCATCTTTCATCATACGCATCAATTCATCAGCTCCGATTTCTTCTGTAGCTTTTGCAGTAAAGACAAATTCTCCATCAGATAACCTTGCAGGTATACTGTCAGAGACTCCTGAACCCGGTCCTTCAACAGGACCAGACCCAGCAAATTCTTGAGCAACATCTATAACTTTATCAAAAAGCATAGCTAGTTCCTCATCTTGTTCTAATTTAGAAATAAGCATTGTTTCTTCTTCTTCTGTCAATGCTTCTTTCATAATAAAATCTGTATAGTTTTCTTCCATGACATTATCAGTTTCCATAGGTTCTTCTGATTTATTCATAGCCATTTGCATTTGGTTGTCCATAGACATAGGACCACCTTCTTGTTTTTGGTTTCTTAACTTAGCAAAATCATCTGCATCAATATCATTATCATTATCTACATCTAATTTTTTTTGACCTCCAACTAACTCGCCATCTTGATACATTTTTCTATCATCATCTAGTAAACCACCACCACCTTTTTTTGTAACTCTTTCATCTCTAGGGTCTACTATTGAATCACCCATAGCTTCTTCTTTTTTCTTTCTTTTTATATATCTATTAAGGTCACCATATAATCTTTGTAATTCTTTAAAAGGTACTCCAGCTTCTTTATCAGCCAAAAATTCTTCGTCACGAAGTTTTTTATAATAGTTCATTTCTGCAACTCTAGATTCAAATTTTTGAGGAGAAGTTGCTACTCTATCTATTAATTGTTTTGCTCTTGTTTTATCATCAGCCATATTATTTCTCCTTTGCTCTTCCTATGTTAAGTGCAAACCAATCAATAACTTTGTAAGCTTTACTTACTAAATTATCATCATGTGGTGTTGGTGTTAAAGCAGCAATCATTGAACATATTGAAACTATCCAAGGTACTACTCCTACTATTTTTAAAATTGTATCTAATAAATCTAACATTATATCTCCTCTTTTCTATTGATTGCTTCTTTAACTTGTAGGTCCAGTTGCTCTAATCGTACCAGAAAAGCTATCTTCCCCTGGAATCGGTACATCTCCTGTTCCGATGTTGCCACCACCAGTTCCTGTAACCCCAAGTTCTTGAGTTCCTTGAGGTACTCCTTGAAGACCTCCCATTGTGGGCTGTTGACCAAGGGGTTGAGCTTCCTCGCCATTTGTTTGTCCAGCATTTTGCATTCCTATTATTTGTGCCATTATAGCTGCTTCTTCAGGGTCATTGAGTATTTCATCAGGGTCTAAATCTAAGCTATAGGCTAGTTCACTTACGAGTTTAGAAATCTTAACAAATGGTGCAATAGCAGGACTTTGTGCAGTTTGTAAGAACATAGTAAGTCTTTGACTTCGTACTTCTTTCTGCATCAAGCTATTTGTACCAGTAGCTTTAACTTCTAAATCACCTTCAATATCTAATTCACCTTCATGAAATTGCATATTCCATTGAAAGTAAGATTCTCCAAGTGGTCTTAATAAAAAGTCATCAAGATTCTTGACAACAGTTTTAATATTTAAACTAGATGCTCCAAGTAACATAGACATACCTGAAGCAGTTCTTGTCATACTTTGTACTCCTGTTTGTCCATGTGAGTAACTTGGTATTCCAGTTTGTTCATCTGCAAGTTGTCTAAACTTGTCAAACATCATCATGTTTTCTGGTGCTGTATTAGGAAACTTTAAACCATGTATAGATTGTCCGGGCATTCCTGCTTGTCTTCTAAATATTTTTCCCGGATATATTTCCATTGATTGTCCACCAACTAAAGCAGACTCATCTACATCAAATACCAAAGAACCAGCCATTGCTAAATTATCTACAGCCATTCTAGCATGACCATTCATAATTTGTTGACTGTCATCCATATTTTCTGCTACGCCAATACCAAAAAAGTTATATGGATTTCTTTCATATGGAAATGAATGATATGGTATTCTATATGGAGTAAATGGGTTTACTACAGCTCTTAATAAATAATCTCCACAAGTCCATATATTTACTTGGACTTCATCTAAATCATCAATATCATCTGCAAGTTCAACACCAACTTCTCTAGCATACTCAGCATCCATGATACCCCAATATTCTAAAACTTCAAAGCTACTATGATAATCTTCATCAGCTCTTACATCATCTTTTAAAGAATATTCAAAATCTTTTTCAACATAATTTGGACCCATTTGAATAGCTAATCTGATAGTATCTTCATCAAAATATGGCATATTTCTTAATTGTCTTAATTGACTTTTATTCATTTTGTGTCTATGTATTACATATTCACATTCTTCCATATTTGTTGCAGTTGGGTCAGGATAAAAATCCCAACAACTTACAAACTCTATTCTTGGTACTCTTACTTCTAATGGACTATATGTTCTGTTACCTTCTTCATTTTTATTCCATTTATGAAGTTTTTTATTAAAGTTAAATGGTCCTTTTACAATCCCTGTACCTAGTAAAGCAGATTCTAAAAGAGCATTTCTTATTTCAGAAGAACCATTAGATTCATCTATTTGGTCATGGATAAGTTTTTCCATTCTTCGTGCAGCTCTTTGTGCAGGATTTAATTCTAATTCTGTAGGATTATAACTAACTCCATCTTTTAAAATATTAGCTTCTCTAGCTTGTTCTTCTAAAGTTTCTTCAAATATTCCATTTTGAAGAGTAGCTCCTGCTTTTAAAACTTTACCATCGCCTTCATATCCAACATCATATGGATTATCAATCCGATTTCCTATATCATCAGGTAATTCACCTACTGTTGTTTCAATACTAGGTGTAGGATTATTAACATCTAAATGTGCTATATTTGTTTCGCCTTCTGGTATTTTAGTTTCGTTAATACCTATTGGAAACTTACCTGTTCCAAATATGACATCTACTAATTGTCCAAAAGCTGCTAATACTTTTGTTTTTGTTATTTTAACAAATACTCTAGATTTTTCAGAGTCTCTAAACTTTATTGATTTATTGTATAAACCTCTATAGTTTTCATAAGCTTGAAGCCATCTTCTTTCATCTGTTTCTCTAGCAGTTTCTGCTTGAGCAAATCTACCTTTAATAATACCAATAAGATTACGCTGCTGTTCTCCTTCTAGTGTTAAAGATTTACCAGACTCACCTTCTACTTCTTCGTAGAGATTATCAGCATTTAAAAATGTATTTTCTTCCATACTTAATATCCAAATGTAGAATCTACAGGTTTATACATTTCTCGTTTTAAACCTCTAATTCTTTCTAACGGGCTTTCCATTCTTGGTCTGCTCATTATCATATAACGCAAAGCATCATATGCGTGGTCAGAAGCATGTGTATCTACATCTTCTGGGTTAGTTTTAGATAACGGTATAGATTGTAACTCTCTAATTAAATTTGGGCAAGTATTAAATATTTGTAATCTTGGTCTTCCGTTTTCTCTAACTTTTAAATACTCGTGTACTTGTATTTTACCTTGTATTCTATTCTTATCAGCTCTTCTTAACTTATGTCCAGCTCTAATAAGAGATTCTCCGACAGTAGGACCAGTTGTTCCTGTGTTTGCCCATGCTGCAGTATCTAATACACCACTAACAGAAAAAGGGTCTTCTGTCTCCATATCTGTTATTATACTAGCTAATTCAACACCTGTCAAGCCTTTTTTGTATAATTCTCTATAAATTATTAAAGTATTGTCATTTATATCCATTATTCCCCATAAACAACAGCTTTCTGAAGCATAACCATAGTCAACGCCTTTAACTCTTTCCCAATGTAAAGGAAGTGCAAAAGGAGTGATAACATGTACTTTTGGGTCAAATTCTGTAAATGCTGCACCTTCAGCCACATCCCAGTTACCTTCTAATAGTTGTTGTCTTTGTGTTGGTGGTAATGATTTAAGCATTTGCTCATAAACACCATCTTCTGCAAGATATGGATTGTCTACTAATTTAGCTGGTATAAATTTTCTAGTTAAACCATCCTTACCTATAAAAGATTTATTTGTTTCACTAGGGTCTATATACCTTTGTTTTACCCAATGAGAGCCAACACCACCGGGGTTAGCTGTACATCTTAGGTATGTTTTTATTTCAGGGTCTGTTGTTCTTAAACGAGAAGCAAGATAGTTCCAACTAAACTCTGTAGGCAAGTGTGTTATTTCATCAAAGCCTATCCAACTATATGCTTGTCCTTGATATCTATATACATCTGCATCTCTTTCTAAGAAACCAAACTCTATCTTTGCACCACTAGGAAAGTTCCATAACTTTTCTACTTCTCTAAACTTAGCACCGGGAAATGCTTGTGGATATAGCTCACGAGACTTATCAATCATTTCACGAAGTTCTGGCATAGACCTTCTAAGTATTAATGCTCTATGAGCTTTTTTGTGTGCGTATCTTAGTGGGTCAACTAACATAGCATAAGATTTACCACCACCAGCAGCTCCTCCATATAACACATCTTTTTCATCTGCAGCTAAAAATTGTGTTTGAGGACCTTCATTTGCATGAAAGATTACATTACTTTCTTTTAATACTTCTTTAATTGATGGAGATACTTGTTCTAATTGTTTTTCTGTTACTACTTTAGATGTAGTTTTTTCTGTAGCTTTTTTTATTACTTCTTCTTCATTTTTAATTTTAGATTCTTTATAAGCTACTCTTTGTTTTGCTTTTGCTAATTCTCTTTTTTGTTTGTTAAGTTTTTGTTTTCTTCTTTGTTCTGGAGAGTATTTATATTTTACTTTAGGTTGTGGAGCTTTTTGTACAATTTGAGATAATCCTACATGACTTATTTTTCTACCTGTTTCTTCTGTAATAAGTTCAGCAGCTTTTCTTAATGAATATTCTTTGTTTAATACAGATTTTATGTATTGATTTAATATTTTTAATTCAGATTTTATAGGTTTTAGATAACCTTTAATACTACTTAGTTCATAACCAAAAGGTACAGTTACACCTTTTTTCTTTATATAATCTTTTGGTATAGACATTAATCTAATTCAAATTGTTTTCTTTAATATATTTTTCTACTTCTCTTACGACTTTTTTTCTATATCTTTTATCAAAAGCATTAGGTGCTATACTTTTAATATATTCTGTTCTTTGTTCTTCAGTAAAACCTCTAGGAAGAGGCATATCTAAATCAAAAAATTCAGGTTCAGTTTTTTCAATAATATATGTATGTTCGTGATTACCTACACCAAATTTATTTTTTAAATGCTCTGTCAAGCCCGGAACTTTATCAAATCCTATATGCATTACTTCATGTGCTTCAGTTATTTTATCTCCTACGGGAAATACAAAATCTCCGACAGGTTCTGCAGCACCATAAGGAGCAAGAACATTTTTATTTGCTAATTTTTTTCTTAAATCAAAATCTACATAAGTTCGTACATTTTTTGGCATATTTTCTCTGCCAAGTCTTTCTATTTCAGTATCTGTAAAAGGAGTTTGAGATAGCTCTGGATTTTTTCCAAACTTAGCATCTGGGTCATTTCTTTTTCTTTGTTGACTATATAATTCTAAGTCTGATTCTTTTTTAAGTCTTTGCAATTCTTCAGTTGTAATATTTCTAAACTTAGCCCAGTCTTCTAAACTATTTATAGGAGAAGTAGGAACATCTAGTTTTTGCCATGTTTCTTTATCTAATGCATTATTTTCTTTTTCTTTTTTTATAGTAGATTCAAAAACTTTATAACTTTCTTGAGCAGCTCTTATATCATCTATTACATAAGAATCTAAACCTTTTAATTGCTCAACTAATTTTTTTGATTGTTTTCGAATTTCAGATATATCTATTTTACCTCCAGTAAATTTAAACTGTCTAGCTCCTCTAGTTTTTTTAGCTATTCGTTCTGGTTGTTTAGAAACTTGTTTTCCTTTTCTAGTATCTTCTCGTTTTTTTCTTGTTGTTGCTGCATATTCTGCTGGGGTTAATGCATCACGAGCTGCTTTGGGTAAATATCTTTCTCCAGTTTCACTAGATTTTTTACCAGACTTAGTACCCCATTCTTGTTTTGTCCAAGCTCTAAGACTTCGTTGAGATTTTTCTAAAGCCATTTTTTTATAAACGCATCTACTTTATCTAAAAATTTTTGTATGTATTGTAGTATTATATTCATTTTATTTGTAGCCTCCTCCTTTGGCTTTGTATTGTTTAGCTAACATCTGGGCTTTTCGAGCAGACCATTGCCCGGGTTTACCTCCTTTAGAACCAGCTTTGATTCTCTCGAAAAGCCTCTTACGCATAGTTGGTTTAGTATAATTACCAGCTTTATTAACTGTTGACTTTTTCTTAGTCTTTCTTTTTTTTACTACCATTCTTTCCTCCTTTCTTAAAAATCATATCCCAGTTTTTGTTAAACTCTTCACGAGTAACATTTCCGGGTTTACCTTGGTTTCTTCGCATAGACAATCTAGCTTTTTGTTTATGCAAAGCTTTAAATTTTATGTCTCCTAAATGTGGCATTTTTTACATTCCATTGTGAGGATATAAATAATTATGTCTTCTGTGTGCAATTTTTTGTTCCCAATCTTTTATTGCTTGTCTTATACTATCTTCAGCAAGTACACTACAATGCAATTTAATCGGTGGTAGTTCTAAAGCTTCTGCTATATCTTTATCTTTAATAAGTTTAGCTTCTTCTATAGTCTTACCTTTTAACATATCTACAAACATTGTAGAGGATGCAATCGCACTTCCACATCCATATGTTTTAAATTTGACATCTTCTATAATATCATCTTTTAATTTTATTTGTAGTTTCATAACATCACCACATGCAGGAGAACCTGTCATTCCTGTAGCAACATTAGGGTCTTTAGGGTCAAACCTTCCAACAGAATGTTTTGCTGGATTGTTTAAGACACTTTCAAACCTATCAACTACTTTTTGTGAATATGCCATTAGCTAAATAGTTTCCAAACTTTATTAATTCTTCCACACTTCATAAACTTGTGTATTTTATTAAATAATCTTACCATTTTACTCTATTTGCCCAATATGCTGCAGACATTACTCCTTTAGCAATATTTTTTCTATGTCTAGCTTTAAAAGACTTTCGTTTCATTTTAGTTTTTCTAGACTCTCCGGGTTTAGGTTTACCAGCAGTTTTTGCACCCTGTTGTCCAAATCTTATAGTTTTAATTTTGTCGCCTGATTTAGCAACAACAATATGAGATTTAGTAGGATGTCCGGGAGTACGCTTGGGTTTATTATATCCACTTACTCCTGCTCTTGCAAGTCTTGAATCTTTCTTTTTAGCCATTAGTGTATTGTCCTTTTATTTTCGGTTTCTACTTTAGTAGGATAAGAAACATCATCATTAACAACAATGTTTTCTAATTCTCCTACAACAACCAATCCATTCTTATTAGCTGCTACTTCAGCTTGTTCTAAATTTGCAGCAATAATATTTGGTCCTGTATAAACATTACCATATATTTCTAGTTCTGTCAAGTATATCTTCATAATGAATGAAGTATACCTTTACCTATAATCCAACCGACCATAAACCAAACACAAAACCATACTGGATGGTCTTGAGCAAACTGCCATATTTCATTCAGATAGTTCTTCATAGTCTGTCACATCTATAGTTTCTTTTTCTGGTAGTATAAATATACCACCTTGAACATTATGATTTACATCTAGTCGTTCTTTTTTACCTAAACCAACCCTGTCAAGTATTGTCTGAGCTGCTTGTATCTTTACATTAGCTTGTGGTAAAGGGTTGTCGCTTTTTAATACTTCAACAAGCTTAAAAGCTGCTGAAGGGGCTTCCTTTGCAAGTACATCTGAGGCTAAATCAACTATTTCATGTTTAAGACTTTTAATTACTTGGTAGTGATTTCCTTGGTAACCTGCAATCTCTGCCGAAAGTTTAAGATTTCCTTTAGTCTCTATAAGACTATTAAGAAATAATTCTTGTTTTTCTGTTAATTTTCTTTTAGTTGTAGGTAAAGACATACTGATATTATATAGTGAAAAGGGGCATTTGTCAAGTATTAATAAATATTTTACAAAACACTTGACAAAATCTTATTAGAACTATATAATAAGATTGTATCTGCCGGGGGTTAAATACATATCTTAAGGAGCTGTTCAGCTCTGTGAAGTTTCCAACTGAAAATTGTCAAAAATGTATGAGCATTAGTATATATATATAGGTATGGGGGTGGTCATCTGGCGTGGGGGGTATGCATAGGCTATAAAGAACTACATAGAACTATATAGAACTATATAACCTATAAAGATTTACGAGCCACGAGCTAAACACATCAGAACTTGATAGGTCTATATAGATTTATAAAGTAAAGCTATGAGAACTTACCAAAATTTTTAAAGTTTTAATGTGCGTTCTTGATATCAGTACACATTCAGATGTGTTAATTACTCCACAGAGCCATATAAGGCGTATCATGGCACATTTAGAGTTATGCTAGTAGGTAAGTATAGGTAAGACTGTTAAGCTCTTAGAACGCATTAGAATTAGTCAATGTATGCACTGCTAACATTAGATTTAAGACATAAAAAAAGGCAGTTGAAAAACTGCCCTTTAAAGATTTTATTAAGTCTTTTAACTTCCGAGATACATAATCCCAATAGCCATTAAAAACATTAATAAAGGTAAGATTAATATTTCCATAATTACTTACTCTCTAATTTCATTAATTTCTTATATGAAATCATACTTTTAATATCATTCGCTGGTAAGCTTTTAGCCGATAAAATTTTAGAAACTTGCCCTTGATTTAAAGGTTTGTTTTTATCATTCAATCTAGCTGTAAAATGACCAACAATCGTATAATAATTTATTTCTTTTGGTAAAGCTTTTTTATTATTATCTTTATGTTTTAAGAAAGTCATTGCAATTTTTCTTATCATGCTTGGAGTTGCTAAAGCTTTAGCATCTTTAGGCACGAAGTCTTTAGTTGTTGACTTCTTATTTTGGGTTAATATTTGAGTTCCTAACTGCTCTAATACTTTTGGATTAGAGTTAAAAAACTCGGTTAGTTCTTTACTTAATTTTTGCATAATTTCCTATGTTTAAGTATTTATATCAAGCAACCTATTTGCTCGATTTGTGACTACATCATATCAAATTAAAATCACTTGTCAAATTTTTTTTCCAACCATACTTTTTGTTTAAATATAAGGCATATATAAGGATTGCGTGAGTAAATATAAACAATAAATAAAGATTGCGTGTATAGTTTATATAATCGTAAACAATTTATGTGTGCGATTGGGTTGACAACGAATTCAACTTCGCTTATCATGTCGGCAACTCAACAACCGAACAAGCGTTCAAGGAGATAACATGAGTAATTTGAAAAACAAATTGTTTAACGACAAGTATTTAGAAGAGTTAAATAATTGTAGAAAAGAAATAGATGAAGCATGGCAAGAACTAGAAGAACAAGAAATAGAGATTAGCAGTGATATTGTTAATGTTGATGACTTGACTGAACTAGATAATATAGATATTCAAAAGTATTGTAGTGAACAAGAAGCTTATGAAAGTCTTGATAGTCTTGACAGCTTTAATTATATGGAGATATAACAATGGAATGGACAAAAGAAAGATTAGTAAAAGCATTACAGTATATCATACAATCTAGTGAAAGTAAAGAAGAAGCTTTTGAAAAAACAGATTATATGTTTTATGAACATCTTACAAGAGATGATTTAGTAGATATAATTATAGATTTTATAACACAAGATAGTGATAAAGAACTTGATAAAACCTATGATTTTGCTAGTGAAAAACCAGATTTAAAAATAGTTCATTAGATATATAAATAATTTACACAGGCGTTTGACTTGACAACGAGTTTATTATCGAGTATAATGCTCAACAGTTAAACAAACAACCAAAGGAAACTATGAAAAAGAAATTTGATAACAGTAAAGATATTGAGTATATAATCAGTAAAACAATAATAAAACCAATAAAGTTCAATAGTCTTGATAAGGCTAAAAAATACCTAAAATCAGAGGGTTATAGATATAGACAAAGTTTTAATCATAAAGAAGATAGAACTATGTTATGGCAAAATAGATTTGGGTGGGTTAAATTATCCTCATCTAAAGATTATCTCAATGATAATACTATGGAACAGGGAACTGTTTGGAAAATATTAAAAATATAGGAGTAAACTATGGATAGATACAGAGTAGAACTATCATTAAATATTTATTGTGATAGTGATAAAGAAGCTATAAAAATTGCAGAAGATATTTGCAATGAACAAAAGAAAAAGTTTGACAATAGATGTCAAGTTATAAATTTATATGAAAGTCCTTTTGCTAGATTTAAAGAAAGACTAATTAAATTTATATAAAATATATGTGCGTGTGTTTGACTTGACAGCGACTTCGTTATCGAGTATAATGTGCAACATCAACTGACTAACTAGGAGATATTATGTTAAAGATATTTAGAGATAGTCAAAGTAAAAGTAAATATTTCTATCACTTTAATCTATTTGGATTAAGGTTTAGAATAGCTACTAACACTAGAGGTTTTAATAAGTATGGAACTTATAAAACTAATAGAGGTAGAGTGCTTAACTTTGGCAGAAAATATATATGCTTTATTCCTATGTTTTAAAGCATAATCTGAAAAGACAGTAAAGCATAAAAGATTAAATTCTAAAATGTAGTCTTGAAGATAGTCATCAGCAATCAGGAGTATGACTTTAAAGAAGCTAGAGCTGATAGTAGTTGGCAGACCTGCTTAAAAAACTGCCATTATATTAACAGCTATACATATAGGAGATTATTATGGCAAAACCAATGAGAATATGTGACCAAGATTTAATTATAAATAAGGTCATGAAAAGTGTAGAACAAGTAAGAAGAGAAGCTTATGAGAAAGATATTAAATCTCAACCAGAGTGGAAACAGTTTCTTGCTGAAACTACAAAACATCAGAAAGAATATGACAGAATTGAAAAACTTAAAAAAGAATTAAATTCTGCAAGAGATAACCTTGAACAAAGGATTAAAGACTTCAATGTTCAAAATGGTTTTACAGGGTATAACGAGGGTATAAACCAAGAAAACTATCACAGAGATAGACCTAGTATTAGTATAAATACTAATGGTTTAGATTGGGATATTCGACAAGCAATTACTGAAGAAGTAAGATTTGCAGGTATGTCTGGAGATGTCAATGGACTAAAAATGGTCGAAGATTTAGTAGCAAAATTTAGTTAAACTTTGACTTGACAACGCCCTGCTGTTCGGTTATAATGGCAGGGCAATTCACAACAACAAGGAGATATTATGATAGATATATATAGAGAAGTCGTAGAAATTATAGATGACAAGATAGAAAGGACTACTAAATATAATGGTCAAGTATATAAACTCACAGAACTAGATGAACAAGGTGGACATGGAGATATTATTAAATATCTTGAAGAAAATAAATTAGACACAGAACAATTACAAGATGTATTATTAGCTCTTGTAAAAGGTTTAAGGGGGCATGTATGACATATTGGGTAGATGAATTTCATAAACAAACTATGGATAAAGCTAAAGAAGATTTAGAAATACTATACAAAGCAAAAAGTATTATTATAAATAGAATAAATTATAATGATGAAAAGTGTGCTTTTTTAGAACTACAATGCAGTAGTGATAAACTTAACAAGTGCATAGAAATAATAGAAGATGAATTACATTAGGAGATACTATGGCGTATAAATTATTAACATTAAACAATCCAAAGATATTAAAAGGTAAAGATGTAGATGATACATACATCAGTTGTGTTATGCATTTCAGACCTATTAATACCAAGATATGTCCATTTCAAAACATAGCATCTTGTAAGACTGCATGTCTAAATACTGCAGGGCGTGGTGGTATAATCAAAAAGGGCGAGACTACCAATAGAATACAAGAAGCTAGACAGCGTAGAACTGATATGTTTCTCAATGATTATGACAACTTCATGGAACTATTGCATACAGAGATTACAAAGTTTTGTAATTATTGTTATAACAAAAACAAAAAACCTGCTGTAAGATTGAATGGCACAAGTGATATACAATGGGAATACAAACTATACAAAGATAAAAATATATTTGAACACTTCCCTGATGTGCAGTTCTATGACTACACTAAAATTCCTACAAGGAAAGTATCACAATATAAAAACTATCATTTGACATGGTCATACTCTGAAGCTAATCCAAAATATACAGCATGGTATGATAAGATAGCATATAATATTGCAGTAGTATTCAATGGAGCTTTCCCTATCTATTTCAAGGGTAGAGAGGTTATCAATGGAGATGAAAGTGATTTAAGATTTTTAGATAAACAAAATGTTATTGTTGGTCTAAAAGCAAAGGGCAAGGCACGACATGATATGTCAGGCTTTGTCATTCATGTATAATACATGTTAGTCAATGGGAGTTGCATATCCAAGTTGACTTTAAATAAATATAAAGGTGGTATGCTAGTATAACTATAAGATGAGCCTTTGTAAAAACCTTGAAAGAGAGGTTAAGGATAAATGAGGTATGAGAACTACACCAACGACCTCAATAGTTATGCAGACATGGTTTGCTAGTTCCAGAAAAAAAACTAGCCTGTTTACAAGGGCAGAAATACACGAAGAAACAAACTTTAAATAAGTTTCCTAGTGTGAGTAGTCTGAAAGGGATAGCAATATCTGATTAGTGCAAAGGTTATAAACTTTGTCAATGAGTAGCTCTCAAACTATGTGGCTACCTGTCCTTTTAAGCATATTAATTTTATATAAGGAGATATTATGAAACTAAAACAAGTATTAGAGATACAAGAAGTATTAGGTAAAACAATACCTATTGACATGAATCACAAATGGGTGTATTATAGTGACAGTCGTGAAGAATGGGTGGACATTATGGAGTTAGATATAATACATGCGATTAGAATATTAAGAAAGCATGTAGGAACAGACAAAGATTATGGAGAAATAAATGAGCAACCAGATATAAATGTCGAACCATTTTGGTTAGATTAAAATTATAAGGAGAAAAATATGAGCAACCAACACAATGAAAAAGAATTTGAAAAGATAATGCAGGAAGTAGAACAGCTAGACCAAGAGGGTATGCTTGAAGCAGATGTGCAAACTGTGGCTAGGGTTTATGGATTGCATGAAGATGATGATAGAGATGATATATTATTCTTTATTGCAGAAAGTTTATACGAACATGGGGTGGTAGAATGACACAATATAAAGATAAAGTTGAAGCACAAAGAAAAAAACTTGAACAAGAAAAATTAGATAACTCAATTACATCTATAGATTGCAGGTATGAAAATGGTAAATGGACAAAGATGATTACTTGTTATGGTAATGGTAAACAAGTCACAGAATATAATGATAAAAGAAAAAAGGATAAGATAGAATGGCTATAAGAAAAAAAGTAATACAAAGTATTGACCATGTTAAAAAGGTCACATCACAAGGCACAGGAGGTCGTTCTAGGCGTATTAAAATATCAACCAAACATATGAACAAAAATAAAAAGCGTTCATATAAATCATATAGAGGTCAAGGAAGATGAGAGTATTAATTAAATCATATGGTAATGTTGCCATATTTTATTGTAAGATGTTAGGGTTTAAAAGATATTATGTTTCATGGAGAAATGGAACACTTGAAACTTATTCAGGTTTATGGTATAATGAAGAACAAGTAATTAAATTAGTGGAGGATAGATTATTATGATAGGAGATATTGTAAGTTATATACTTATCGGAGGTTTTGTAGGCTTCTGTTTAACAGCAGTTGTCCTTATTATATATGATGAAAAAAATTGGAGGGATAAATGAATATATTTTATTTTGATGATAGTCCAATAGCTTCAGCACAAGCACAACCAGATAAAATGCTAGTAAAAATGCCATTAGAAACAGCACAGATGTTATGCACAGCACATAGAATTGTGGGTTGTGAAGATTATTGTAATGAACATGGCTTGTATAAAAAAGCTTATTGGAATCATCCATGCACAGTATGGGCAAGAGAATGTAGTGCTAATTATTTTTGGTTGTATGCTCATTTTTTAGCTTTAGGTAGCGAGTATAAGTTTAGATATGGTAGAGAACATGCAAGTATAACTAAACTAAAAATGCCTTTAGTTAGATTACCTGCTAATATTAAAATGGCACATAAAAAAACACCACTAGCACAGGCTATGCCTGATGAGTACAAAAATGATAACCCTATTAAAGCTTATAGAGATTATTGTACCCATGAAAAACACTATGCTAAATGGGAAAAGGGTAGAGCTAAACCAGAATGGTGGGAATTGAAGACTGCATGAAAGCTACACTAACACGAAAAGAATATAAAGAGTTTAATACTTATGTTGATTTTTTAAATGCAAAACATGGCATAAGCATACCCCATACTGTTGAAAAGATTGGGGATAAGTTTCTAGTAGAAATGCTAGATGACATTGATGTAAATAAATTAGATAATTTACTTGACATTGATGATGAATTGTTGTATAATACAACACAAACAAACGCCAAAAGGAGGTAACTATGGCAGTAATAGAAGGAAAAGCTTACTGGGCTTCAGTAACTACACCAAACACTACTTTTGAACCTGTGTATACAGTAGATTTAGTTGTGAGTGATGAGGTTGCAAATGATTTTGAGGCTCGTGGCTTTAGAGTAAAAGACTTATCCATAAAGGATGAGCAAGGAGCTTCAACAAATGTTGGAAGAGCTTTAACAATAAAAAGAAAAGTGAATGGTCCAAATGGCATGGTTAGAAATGCCCCTAAACTTTTTGATAAAGAGAAAAATCTCATGGATGATGTCGTGGGTAATGGCTCTACTGTAAAAGTTCAATACAACGAGTGGGAAACTGATAATAAGTTTGGAACATTTAAAGGTTTAGATTTCCAAGCTATGCAGGTTCTTGATTTAGTTCCTTTAAAATCTCAAGACGGTGCAGAGCTAGACCCTTATGGGGATGGCGAGGAGTTTTAATATGATTGTAACTATTAACAACGAAAGTGGAACATCAACTTATGATGTTTCAAAAGTTAATGATGAAAGTATTAGAACTCAAGCTACTGTTATGATAAATAAAGTAGGTCAGCTTGAGGTTTTGTTAGAAGCTTTAAACTTTACCAGTTCTACACACAGGGCAAATCTAGAAGCCCTCTTAAAAGATTGTCCTGAATCTTTGGTAGAGAATAAAGAAGAAGAAGTCGCAGAAGAAACAACAGATTCTGAAGACTAATTCGTATCTCCAAGTGAGAGGTTAGCGTAAAATGTGGATAGCTATTAAAGTATAAATCCAGTTTGGCACAGTAGTCCATACATAGTATCGGCTTAGATGTCATATGAACAACGCCTCTCCATTTTAATTCAATGAGGGTAAATTATGGAACAAAATAAATTTGTAAAGTATCATGTGTCATGCCATGAGTGTGGCAGTTCTGATGCTGTATCAGTAAATGAGGATGGCTCGGCTAAATGTTTTAGCTGTGGCAAATTTTATAGTAATTATGAAAACAAGGTAACACCAATGGAAAAATATAAACAACCAACTACCATTGTAAATCCACATGGAGGTATATTTGGTAAATTAGTTGATAGAAATATCACAAAAGAAACAGCAGAAAAGTATGGAGTGAAAGTTATTTATGACTCGAATGGTCAAATGGCTCAACACTTATATCCTTTTTATATAAACAATGAGCAATGTGCTACAAAGACTAGGTATGTAAAAGACAAAAGATTTTCTTTTAATGGTTCTATACAAGGCTCTGGATTGTTTGGACAAAATTTGTTCAAAGAAGGTGGCAAGTATTTAACTATTACAGAGGGAGAATGTGATGCTATGGCAGCCTTTGAATTGTTAGGTAGCAAGTGGGCTTGTGTGAGTATCAAGAGAGGAGCTTTATCTGCAGTCAAAGACATAAAAGAAAGTTTAGAATATGTAGAAAGTTTTGATAATGTAGTCTTATGTTTTGACAAAGACAAGCAAGGACAAGAAGCTGCAAAGAAAGTAGCTACTATTTTAAAACCCGGCAAGGCAAAAATTGTAACATTACCTAATGGCTACAAAGATGCAAATGATATGCTCAAGCAGGGTAAACATCAAGAGTTTACAAGAGCTTGGTGGGATGCAAAACTTTATACTCCTAGTGGTATCATCAAAGTGTCAGATAAAAAAGCATCTTACTTTGACAGACAAAAGAAAGAGAGCATAGCCTTTCCTTGGGAAGGATTAAATAAAAAGTTATATGGTTTAAGACAAGGAGAACTCGTGACTCTTACTGGTGGTACAGGACTAGGTAAGTCTAGTGTGACTAGAGAGCTAGAGCATTGGCTTATTAATCAGACAGAAGATAATGTAGGTGTGATTGCATTGGAAGAAGATTGGAAGAGAACAGTCGATGGTATACTTTCTATCGAAGCAAATGCAAGACTTTACATTGACCAAGAACGAGAAAAGTTTAATAAAGAAACTATCATGCAAATGTTTGATAAAGTATTTGAGGAGGATAGAGTATTCATTCATGCACACTTTGGCACTAACGAGATAGATGACATCTTTGCAAAGCTTAGATATCTCATAGTTGGTTGTGATTGTAAGTGGGTTGTTGTGGACCATTTACATATGCTTGTTAGTGCTGTGCATGAGGGAGATGAAAGAAGAGCTATAGACTCTATCATGACTAGACTTCGTAGCTTGGTTGAAGAAACAGGAGCAGGTTTAATACTTGTATCACACTTGCGTAGAGTTGATGGAAACAAAGGACATGAGAATGGTATTGAAGTATCTTTATCACATCTTCGTGGGTCAAATAGTATTGGACAATTAAGTGATTGTGTGATAGCATTAGAAAGAAATCAGCAATCAGATGATGAGCTTGAAGCAAGAACAACAAAGCTTCGTGTATTAAAATCTAGATATACAGGCGATGTAGGATTAGCTAGTTCATTAGTTTATGATAAAGATACAGGCAGATTATCTGAAAGCGATTTATCAGAGTTTGAGGTAGATGAAGATGAAATTAGTATTTGATATAGAAACGGATGGGTTAAATCCTACAGTTATTTGGTGTTTAGTTGCCATGGATGACAAAGGTAAATTTTATAATTATACTGAAGATAATATAGATGAGGGTATAAAATTATTACAAGATGCTGATAAAATTATTGGACATAATATATTAGGATTTGACATACCTGTAATTAAAAAATTACATGGCATAGATTTATATAATGCAGACAAAGTAGTAGATACTTTAGTTCTTTCTAGATTGTTTAATCCTACAAGAGAGGGAGGACACAGCATAGCTAAGTGGGGTTATAAACTTGGCATACCTAAAAAAGATTCTCCTGAATGGACTTCTTTTAATGAAGAAATGTTATCTTATTGTCAACGAGATGTATCTATAAATTATAAATTATTTAATTATTTAAAAAAAGAATCTATTGGTTTCTCAAAAGATTCAATTATGTTAGAACATAAAGTTACATATTTATTAGAAGAACAAAAACGAAATGGATTTTTATTTGATTATGAAAAAGCAATGATGTTGACATCAGAATTAAGTTCTAAATTAAAAGAAACTGAAGACAAAGTTCATGAAACATTTCAACCAATATGGATAGATGATAAATTAATTACACCAAAATTAAAAAAAGATGGACAACTTTCTAAACAAGGATTGACAGAACAAGAATACACGGATATAATAGAGGGTAGACTTGAACAAAAACCTTTCATGAGAAAGACTCTTCAAGAGTTTAATCTAGGCTCACGAAAACAAATAGGTCAAAGATTACAAGAGTTAGGTTGGAAACCTAATAAGTTTACTCCAACTGGTCAAGCTATTGTAGATGAATCAACACTTAAAAAGATTAAACATATAAAGGAAGCTCAACTTATTGCAGACTTTTTATTGTATCAAAAAAGATTAGCACAAGTTCATTCGTGGATAGAAGCAGTAAATAAAACTGATAATAGAGTTCACGCTTCAGTTATATGTACAGGAGCTATCACAGGTAGAATGGCTCACAGAAGTCCTAACATGGCACAAGTTCCCTCTGTATCTAGTCCTTATGGTAAAGAATGCAGAGCTTGTTGGACTGTTCCAGAGGGATATAAACTTGTAGGTATAGATGCAAGTGGATTAGAATTAAGAATGTTAGCACACTATATGGCTGACAAGGAGTATATAAATGACATTATTAACGGAGACATTCATACAACTAACAGAAAGTTTGCTGGACTTAAATCAAGAGATGAGGCAAAAACTTTCATCTATGCACTCATTTACGGAGCTGGAGATGAGAAGATTGGAAGAATCATTAACGGAAGCAAAGATTCAGGTAGAGCATTGCGAGAACGCTTTCTTGGTAGTTTACCAGCACTTAGAACTCTTAAACAACGAGTTGATAGAGCTTCGCAAAAGAAATACTTAAAAGGTTTAGATGGTAGAAAGATAATTATTAGGCATAAACATGCTGCATTAAATACCTTATTACAAGGTGGAGGTGCAATAGTTATGAAAAAAGCATTAACTTTATTAGATTTAGACTTGAAATTAAATACGATTGATGCTAAAATAGTTGCCAACATACACGATGAATGGCAAATAGAAGTCAAAGAATCACAAGCAGATTATGTAGGTAGAGCAGGTGTTCAAGCTATAAAAGATGCAGGTATACATTATAAAATGCGTTGTCCTTTGGATGGCGAATACAAAATAGGAGGTAGTTGGTATGAAACCCACTAAAAAAGATATGAAAAAGTTTGACCTTGATTTACAATATGGTCAAATAAGAGAAGCCAAAATAGCAGATATGCTTACTAATAAAAAAATAGAAGTTAAATCTGAAAGAGGTATGTGGATGAAAACAGGAAACATATGTATTGAATATGAGTCTTGGAAAAAACCTTCAGGTATTAGAGCAACAGAAGCTGACTATTGGTTTCACAATTTATGTGTTGGAGATAATGAGTTTTGTACATTAGTTTTTAAAACCGATGTTCTTAAAACTATTGTAGATAAACTAGATACATTTAAAACTGTTAGTGGTGGAGATAACAATGCAAGTAAAATGTTCTTAGTAAATTTACAAAAATTATTTTCATCAGATGTAATTAAAGCATTTAAGGAATTAGAAAATGACAACAAAAAATAATTACAAATCAGAAGCAGGTCATTGGTATGACCACGATGGTAAACCTGTGTACACTATTGTAGGTGTAAATGGTAAAGAAAGAAACACTACTCTTCGTGATGCTAAGAAAGAAAACTTTGTACCTTCTGTCACTACTATTATAGGTATGGCAGCAAAACCTTCACTAGAAAACTGGAAGATTACACAAGCTTTAGAAGCTTCTTTAAATGTAGACAGAGATGACCCAGATTATATAAACAAATGTAAACATGCAGGTAGAGAAGTAGGAATGAATGCTGCTAAACAAGGTACAAAAATACATGCACAAATAGAAAAAGGATTTTTAGGTGGAGCTAAAACAAAACCTTACAAAGTTATTAGGTCTTGGTTAGATGCAAACTATCCTAACGAACAATGGATAGCAGAAGATTCTTTCTGTGCTAACGAGGGTTATGGTGGTAAGATAGATTTGTATTCTAAGTCTGGTATATTTATAGATTTTAAAACTAAAGATAATTTAAAAGGAAAAGACTCTGCTCGTTTAGTATATGATGAACATGGTATGCAACTATCAGCCTATGCACAAGGTTGTAATATAGAAGACCCTGAAAGAATATCTATATTTGTTGATAGAGCAGATACAGAGTTAGTTTTAACTCATGTATGGGATAAAGAAACACATTACAAACATAAAGAAATGTTTAACAGTTTACTAAACTATTGGAAGCTTGTTAAAAACTATGACTCAACAGTATTATGAATGGAAAAAAAGCAAAACAACTTAGAAAAAAATCTAAACAATTAGTAGTTGACTGGTTAAAAACTATGTTAGTAGAAGAAGAACAAAAAAAACTATCATTAGATAATTTTGAAAATTATTTACCTGAACAAACACATGTTTATATGAATAAAAAATTAATGGTTTCTTCTTATACACCCAGATGGTACATGAAAAAATTAAAAAAGGAATACTACAAAAAATGAAATATAAATTTAATGAGGATAAATTATTAGTTGAATTAAAAAAATATATTTATGATACATACGGTCAACACTATGCATCAGATAAGTATCAAGCTACTGATGTTATTGTAGATGCAGGACATGGAGAAGGTTTCTGTATTGGAAATATTATGAAGTACGCTAAAAGATACGGAAACAAAGAAGGTAAAAATAAAAAAGACTTGTTAAAAATACTACACTATGGTATAATCATGTTACATATTCATGATATGGAGAACAAAAATGGTTGAAGATAAAATAGGAACTAAGCCTTACTTAGGAATTGAAATAGACTATGATAAAGAAAAACAATTTGATAAATTTAGTCTAGATACACTCAGAGATAGATACTTCTGGGAAGGAGAAACACATGCACAAGAAGCGTTCGCAAGAGCCTCGGTTTTCGGGGCTACTTTCAAAGGGGAGACAGATTTTGAACTGGCTCAGAGACTTTACAACTACAGTTCCTCTCGTTGGTTCATGTTTAGCACTCCTATACTTAGTAACGGGGGAACGAGTCGTGGGCTTCCTATCTCTTGTTTCCTTAATTATGTTCCTGACAGTCGCCACGGTTTATCTAATCACTACGATGAGAACATTTGGTTGGCAAGTTCAGGTGGAGGCATTGGTGGATATTGGGGCGATATTAGGAGCAACGGTATTTCTACTACTCATGGCAGTCGTTCTACTGGTTCAATTCCATTCATGCATGTGGTAGATTCTCAGATGTTAGCCTTTAATCAAGGCACAACTAGAAGAGGTTCTTACGCTGCATATATGGACATAAGTCATCCAGAGATTGAAGAGTTTATAAATATGCGTAAAGAATCTGGTGGAGATATAAATCGTAAATGTCTTAACTTACACAATGGAGTAAACATAACAGATTCATTTTTAGAAGCTGTAAAAAATGATGAAGACTGGAGATTGATTGACCCTAAAACTAATGAAGCTGTTAAGGTTATTAATGCTAGAGATTTATGGTGGCAGATTATACATGCAAGAGCAGAAACAGGCGAACCATACATGATAAACATAGATACTTGTAATAAAGCTTTACCAAAAGAACAAAAAGATTTAGGTCTTGAAATAAAACAAAGTAATTTATGTTCAGAAATAACATTACCAACTAATGAAGAAAGAACAGCAGTATGTTGTTTGTCTTCTGTAAATTTAGAACACTTTGATAAATGGTCAAAAGATGATAACTTTATTAAAGATTTAATAACAATGCTTGACAATGTTATAGAACATTATATAGAAAATGCAATAGATACATCACAATTAGGAGGATATAATGCAAATTTTAAACGCTTTCAAAACTATGTTAGAGAGGGAAAAGAAGGATATATTAAATCTGCCTATTCGGCATATAGAGAGAGGAGTCTTGGGTTGGGTGCAATGGGCTTTCATGCATATTTACAATCTAGGAACATACCTTTCGAGGGAATTTTTGCAACTGGATTTAATCACAAAGCTTTCACACACATTAAATCCAAAGCTTTACAGGCTACTAAAGAGTTGTCTATCAACAGGGGCGAAGCTCCTGACATACACGGTTCAAATTGTAGAAACGCTAACTTACTTGCTGTTGCTCCTAACGCTAGTAGTGGGATTATATGTAGTGGCACTTCTCCTAGTATCGAGCCTTATAGAGCTAACTGCTATACTCATAAAACTTTGTCAGGTAGCTATCAAGTTAAAAACAAATATCTTGAAAAAGTTCTCAAAACAAAAGGATTAAAAGCAAAAGAGTTAGAAGAAACATGGAAAGATATAGCAATCAAAGATGGGTCAGTACAGCATTTAGATATACTTACTGATGAAGAAAAAGAAATATTTAAAACAGCAAATGAAATAAATCAAATATGGATTGTTGAACATGCATATCAACGACAACAGTTTATATGTCAAGCACAGTCCGTAAACTTATTCTTTACTTTACCAAAAGCTACAGAAGGTCAAGACATACATGATGATTATATGCAGTATGTAAACGATGTGCATTGGTATGGTATGAATAAACTTAAATCACTCTACTACTTTAGGTCTAACGCAGCTAGAAATGTAGAGAATGTAAACATTAAAGTTCCAAGAATCAAGTTAGATGATGTGGAATGTATAGCCTGTGAGGGGTAATATGAGAGTAGAAATTTTATATGATGCTTTGTATAATAGATATAAAGCAAAACAAACAGAAGCTTTATGTAATCTTCAAATGTATTTTATAGAAGGAGTCGGTGTAGCAGACCATCCTGATACAGTAAAAACTGTAGCTAAATTATTTGAAGAATATGTAGAGGCAACAGAATACTTAAAATCATTAAAGGAGAATAGACATGAGTTTGCTGGGCAATAGAGATTATTATAAACCGTTTGAATATCCATGGATGTTTGATTACTATGTATTACAAAATCAAATGCATTGGATGCCAGAGTCTGTACCATTACACACAGATGTAAAGGATTGGCAAGAACTTACAGACAAAGAAAAGAATTTACTTACACAAATATTTAGATTGTTTACTCAATCAGATGTTGATGTAGGTGCAGGATATGTAGATAAATATATGCCTGTATTTAAAAAGCCAGAAGCAAGAATGATGATGTCATCTTTTGCTAACATGGAATCTATACATCAACATGCTTACAGCTTACTACTTGATACAGTAGGTATGCCAGAAATAGAATACAAAGCTTTTGCAGACTATGAAGAAATGGCAGACAAGCATGACTATGTAGGAAACTTTAAACCTAGTAGAGCTAAAAAAGAAACTATAGCTAAAACTCTTGCTGTTTATTCTGCCTTTACAGAAGGACTACAATTATTTAGTAGCTTTGCAATCTTGTTAAACTTTCCTAGATTTGGAAAGATGAAAGGTATGGGTCAGATAGTAACCTATTCTATTCGTGATGAGTCTATGCATGTAGAAGCTATGACTAAACTCTTTAGAGAATTTATACAAGAAAACTTAGACATATGGACAGATGATTTTAAGAAAGAATTATATGATATTTGCAGACAAATGGTAGAACTTGAAGATAAGTTTCTTGATTTAGTATTTGAAATGGGAGACTTACAAGGATTAACAAAGAAAGATATGTATGCTTACAATAGATATATAGCAGACAGAAGATTATTACAACTTGGTTTAAAAACTAATTTTGACCAGAAAGAAAATCCACTTGGTTGGATTGATGAAGTCATGGGTGTTGAACATCAAAACTTTTTTGAGGGTAGAGCAACAACATATATGAAAGCAGGATTAAGAGGTAGACAAGATAACATAACATTTAGTGATTTAAATGAGCAGACTAACTGATAAGAAAGATGCTGCTTGGTTTTTAAAGTGGGTATCTAGTTTTATAATTGTAACTGCTATGTCTTTACGAGGTATAGAAGGTATGCAAATGTATGATTTAACTTTATCCATAGTAGGCGTAACTGGTTGGTTAGGTGTTGGTATGTTATGGAAAGATAGAGCATTGATTATTTTAAATGCTGTAGGTCTTGTCTTTTTATTTAGAAATTTATTAATAGAATATATAATATGAAAACACAAGAAGCAAAATTATTACAATATACTTTACTATACGACAGGTCAGGTAAATTAGTTACAGAAAGAATATCAACAGATATAGAAAAACTAAAACCTTATTTTAGTAAAGAAGATTATTCACTACTAAAAACTCTTTTGAGGGAATGCACTCAAAAATTAGATGAGGTACACAATCATTTAGAAAATAACTTAGATGCAAGGGTAATGACATAATGAAGTGGGCTAGTTTATTATTAGGTTTATTAACATTACCTTTACTATTTAATGTTACTCCTCTAGAAACAATGAGGTTAAAAACCTTTGATGCTTTTGTACAAACTCCTGAACCATCAGGCAACTTTGTAATTTTAAATATTACAGAAGAGGATGTAGAGAAAAAAAGAGGTTATCCTTTTCCTAGACAAGATTTTGCACAGATACATGCAGATTTAATTAATAAAGGTGCTTTAGGTGTAGGATGGGTTATAGTTTTTCCACAACCAGATAGGTTTGGAGGGGATAAAATATTTGCAGAAATTTTAAGTTATTCCCCTAGTGTACTAGCTATGCCAGAATTTAATAATAAAGAATATCCTAAAACACATGGTACAGTTATACTAGGACCAGATGTAAACTTACCAATAGCGAAAGGATTTATACAAAATATACCAGAACTTCAAGAAGTTTCTGCTCAAGGTGCTGTGTCTGCTCCAGTAGATGTAGATAATCTTGTAAGAAGAATACCTTTACTACAAAAAACTCCAGATGGTTGGGTAGCTTCTTTTGGAACTGAAGTGTTAAAAACTTTGGTAGATGCTAAGACTTATCAAATAAAAACAAATGAAAACGGAATAGAACAAATAAGAGTTAGAGGATTAAATCCAATATCAACAGATAGTCTTGGTCGTAAATGGATTTCATGGGTAAATACAGAAGAAACTACACTTGAAGAAATGAATGTCGCAGGTAAGTTTGTATTTGTAGGTGTTACTGCAGAGGGGGTAATGCCTACTTTAGCGACCCCAAATGGGCTATTAGAGCCTCACAAGATACAGGCTGCCCTTGCAGAAAGTATTTTGATTGACTCTCCGTTCATACCTGACTACAGATTGTTTGTAGAACTCTTTATATTATGTGTGTCTGGCTTATTAATAGCTCTTATAATAACAAGATTAGGAATTACATGGGGTATGATATCAGCCGGAACTTTAATGGCTTCAGTAGGTTCTCTTGGCTATTACTTTATTAGTATTGGGTATCTTATAGATGTCACATGGAGTATGACATGTATGACACTTATTGCTTTACAACAATTCTATTTAAATTTTAGAACTCAATACAAACTTAGACAACAAATCAAAAAACAGTTTGAACATTACCTTGACCCAAGACAAGTCAAACAATTACAAGATAATCCTGACTCTTTAAAACTTGGTGGAGAAAGAAAGTATTGTTCTTTTCTTTTTACAGATGTAAGAGGCTTTACAAGTTTATCAGAACGATTAGAGCCTGAAGAAGTAACAGAAATTATGAATAAAGCTTTAACCATACAAGCTAATGCAGTTAAAAAGTATGGTGGTATGGTAGATAAATATATTGGAGATGCAATGATGGCTATTTTTAATGCACCTGTAGATATAGATATGCATGAAGACAGGGCAATACTTACAGCTATAGAAATTAAAAGACAAATGTTAAATGCTAACTTAGGAATTGAAATAGGTATTGGAATTAATACTGGCTATGCTGTAGTAGGAAACATGGGTAGTGATACAAGGTTTGATTATACTGCTATTGGAGATGCAGTAAATTTAGCAGCAAGATTAGAAAGTTCTACAAAGGAAGTAGGAGAAGATATTGTTATAGGTTATGAAACAATAAAGAATACTAATATATATGTAGAAAAATTAAAGTCTATTAAAGTTAAAGGTAAATCAAAAGATATAAAAATTTACACAATAGACTTGACAAATTATTTATAAACACTATAATATAATAAGAGTGTGCGAAAGGTCGGCACTCAATAACTTGCTTTATAAAGGAGTTAATATGACAAATATAAAAGCATTTGGGCAGTTCAGCCCGTTCTCGGTAGGGTTTGATGATATCTTTAGTACATTACAAAGAGCATCAATACCTTCATCAAATTATCCACCTTATGATATTCTTAAAGAAGATGATAAGTATATTATCAGAATAGCAATAGCAGGATTTAAAAAATCTGAAGTTGATATTGAATTAGATAATAATACTTTGACAGTTTCTGTATGTCGTGAAGACAAAACAGGAATACAAAAAGCAGAATTTCTTCATAAGGGTATTTCTAGTAAAGAGTTTTACAAATCGTTTGCTCTTGCAGAACATGTGGAAGTTAAAAAAGCTACAATGTCTGATGGTATTCTACGAATTATGTTAGAAAAAAACATACCAGACAGCGAAAAACCAAAAAAGATTAAGATTTCTGGTTAAAAATAGCTAAATCCTCTCAGAGGCACGGAGAAGCCCGTGGTTGAATAATAGGTCTTTTTGAAGCAAAGGTATTAACTACCCTCTAAATGTTTAACCTCGGGCATACTGTGAGGTCAATTTTCTCTAATCGCCCTGTTTTATAGTGATTGTTGAAGAACTTCCACCATTTACTATAATTTGTGTACTTTTTCCATTTTGTACAAGGATAACAGTATAAGAACCTGTCTTATCTAAATCTAATCTTATGGTATCCTCTAATGTTCGTAAGAAAGTTATGATATTATCTGTAGCAAAAGTATTAATCTGTGTGTTAGAATCAAAACCCATAGCTGTTCCTTTTAAATCTAGTTCAGCTTTTAATATTGTTTCAGTCTGGTCAAGTTCGTTTACATCTTGTATAATGTCTAACAAGTCTTCAAGAAAGTTTACATCTAAATAATTTATATCAAGTTCAGTAAACTCTAACTCATCTTCTGCAAGATAGTCTACTTCTAAATCATCAAAGTCAAGGAAGTCAGCATCAAGAATATTAGAAACGCTACCTCCATCTTCTCCCTGTACATCTACATTCTCCTGTGGTGGATTAACAATTAACATATTATCTATTAACTCTAAAGTAATATCTAATATAACTGGTTTAGTAGGTTCTGTTTCAAACATAGAAACTGTAGTAGCTTGATATGGTTTATTA